>JAEEGL014504487.1_pt1 | contig 70809 bp, 60 predicted proteins | sample 9134231 | NCBI WGS metagenome assembly JAEEGL01 (sample SAMN16246548, study PRJNA631951) | gut metagenome | biome: gut microbiome; feature: rumen; material: fiber-attached | host: Bos | place: Iran: Karaj | collected 2018-10
AGTAAAACCTACATTAACAAACACGTTTAAGGCACCAAGTAATATATTTAGTTTTATATTACCCGGTGGTTTAAGGGCAGGGGAGACATTAGTTGAAAGGCAACGCAGATTGGAAGTAAGGAAACAATTAGGAAATGCAGCGGCGGCGGCACTTATCGGCGGATTAGCATTAAATACAGTCTTTACACCAGATGCTGATCTTTCTTCGACAATTGGCTTAACTTTATCTGCTTTGCCGCTTTTCGGTGGTTTCAGTCCTTTTTATGTTAAAAACGATATTACTCAATTTTCTTTTGTGCAACCTGATACCTATTCACCGGCAAAAGCGTATGGCGTAGCCGAATTAACAAATTCTTCAGATGAAACAGAAGCCTACGTCAAATGGACAGGAAATAATGAAATACGCAGAACAATAAAGTTTAACAAAATCGTAGAAAAAATGGATATGCCAAACAATTATCCTTTATTCATCTTAGAATATCCGCGGGTTATATCTAGGCATCTTTTTTCTTTGCCACGCTCTGTAGCAAGAGGGCTAAAAACTGAAATAAAAAATATAAAGCCTTTGGTTCGTGATGGATATACAAGAATGAGAAGGCCGATGATAATGACACCGGTAGATGTCACGGGGTTTGTGTTTAAAGAAAGATTATATTTAGACCCAGAATATGATTTCCAATTGCAAGATTTTGAAGATGCAAAAGCAGAGATTATGACTGCTTTGCATGGTAAACCTATTACCGAGGAAGAATGGGCACAAGTTATTAAATTCTTTAAAACCTTAAATGATGAAGGGTTTTATCATACAGACTTGGGTCAAAATTTATTTTTTAAACGTAATGATGAGGGTAAATTGGTTTTGGGGCTTGTGGATCTTGAAGATTCCTCAGTCGCCCAAAGAGGGTTCCCATTACAAAAAAATGATCGCATTGATATGGAAAGGTTGGGCTTAATACAGGAACAATTAGAAAAAATGGGTGCGAAAATAAAATCCGATAAAAATATCGGCGTAAGAGATGATAGTGAATCTAATTCTGTAAAAATAGAGCCGATGTCTGTTTCAGAAGAGACGAAAATTCCATCATTAACTCAAACAAATAAACCTTTTTTAATGAATCCTGTAGATTTTTTGGATATTAATACTGCTTATGATTTTAATAAATCTGTTTTCAAGCTATGGCCATCAGGCGGTGGCGTTGGAAGTGGTTTTTTGATTGAAATCCCATGGTTTGGTGCAAAAAGACAAGCTATCATTACGGCGGGGCATTGTGTTAGCCACTGTCCTAATGATCCTGTTAAAGTTACCAGAGATGGAAATGTCAAAATAACAGACGCAGATGTCTTATTATATAGTTCCCCACTTTATGCTACTGAAGAGAAAACAGAAGATATAGGAGATTATGCTTTGTTGTTCCCACGTGACCAGATAACTGATGCAAAACCACTTGACGTTAATTTAGATGAACCTATGAGGCTGTTTCGTCATGAAGATTTTATAACCGCAGGATATCCAGATGGCTATTTCTTTAAATTGAGAAAACATAAATATCATGGTCGTTACTTTGAAGGTGTTGATTTCGGAGGTGAAAATACTGTTTATTTGGAGAATGATGCAATAGAACCTGGAGATAGCGGAGGGCCGCTATTAATTGAAACTTGGCCAAATCCACGTGAATATAGTGTGTTTGGTATAGTAGTTACAGGTGATGGGAAAACAATTACAGGAGTTCAAAATTTAAATTGGTTAAAGAAATTTATACAAGGAGATGTTAAACCGTCAGATATTATCGGGTTTCCTCAGCCGGGTTATAAGTTCGGAGATAAATTAAAAGCACCTTTTTTGCCAATACATTTTTTATTCCAGTCTTCTCAATTTCCGACTAAACAAGAATCAAATGATGTAAATAGGGTTTCTGGTGGATTACTGCAGCCAATGTCTTTATATCCGTTTACATATAGTGGGAGAGATGATTTCCATTCCATCGCAGAAAATTTTGAAAGCACAGGCAAAGAAGAGAAAGAAAATCAAGGTGTTATAAGCATAAAAATCGGTGAAGATATTACCGAAGATGCCGAAGAATATGAAATAGAAGAAGAAGTGCCTTATAAAATTGCTGTGGGGCAAGATTTTATGCCGGATTATCGAATTGGAGATAAGGGAATATTGCAAATTATAAATGGCAAAACTTGGTCCCATGGACATCCCACTAAAAATCGTAAAGATAGAAATTTGCGATTTGGGATTATAGGTATTAATTCCGATGACTATCTTAGTCCGGATCAAGAATCAGATTTAATACTTGGAAAAAAGAAGGAAAAAATTTCCGATAATCAAAAAGAAATTAACAAGCAGAGAAAACGTTTTAATAAAAGAGCAAGTTCACCGATGAGACATGTGGGTTTTGATAAATGTCGTAAAATTGCTAAAGCACTTGGAATGAAAACTTGGGAAGAATTACAACCTTTTATTTTAGATCATGAATTGGTTGATCTTATAGCTACGACAAATATCGATAGTGATCGTATGGATCAGATTGTTAGTAGAATGCAAAAGTTGTATGAAAAATATAAAGTTGAAATAGATAATGCCAGTGAAGGTAATTTTACATTTGCTTATATGACCAGATATATTGATTTTGGAAATAATGTTTCGAATATTCATATGGTAAAAGAAGTTAAAGGGAATAATGAAGATTTAAAGGCATTTCTCAAGTATAAAGATACAGAACAATTAGATTTTCTGTCCCCTTCAGGAAATGCGGGCCCTAATAATTCAGTTCAAACTTTAGCACTTTATACACGACTTTTAGGTTGTACATTAGAAAAGCCTTGCTTTGCCAAATTAACTGATGAACCGCCAGTTTTGCGCCTATATAGTAATGATGGAAGCAAACTAATACGTGTTTCCCAACATGAATATACGTTAAAAGATAACTCTATGGGATTACATTTTCATTATTACGAAATAGGTGGAGATTTTTCAATTAATTATAGGTTTAATATAGATAAATATACTCAAGTTAATAATATGTTCCCCAAAACTGCCAAAGAAATACAAGATATTATGTTACCTGAAAGAGAAATTTGGATAGAAATTTCAAATAGTGGTATTATAACAAAATAACCCCCGCTTTAATTAAGAGGGGGTTGTTTTAAAACAAATTATTTTACTAATTTATTTTGTTTCGGTTTCTTTTGCCGGGGCTTCAGCTGCAGGGGCAACTGTTTCAGCGGTAACTTCTTCTTTAACAGTTTCTGCACCGGGGATTGCTTTTGCTTTTTCTTGGAGTCTTGCTGCTTTACCGGAAAGTGCCTTAAGGTAATTAAGTTTAGCGCGGCGTACTTTGCCATTTCTTAATACTGTAATGCTTTCAATTCTGGGGCTGTTGATGGGGAAAATTCTTTCCACACCGACGCCGAAAGAAATCTTGCGAACGGTAAAACTTTCGCTGATTCCATGACCGCGGCGTGCAATAACAACACCGTCAAAATTTTGGATTCTTTCATTGTCGCCTTCTACGACTTTTACGGCAACACGTACTGTGTCACCTGCTTTGAAAAAAGGAATATCCTTTTTTAATTGTTTATTTACTTCTTCAATGTTCATTTTTTTCTCCTCTTGAGTCTTTTTACTTCATCGCTTGTTTTGAGAGGTCTATTATCAAGCATATCTGGCCGAAATTGTTTTGTAATTTCTAACGCCATTTTTTGTTTCCAGGCCTCTATTTCTTTATGGTTTCCGCTTAGTAAAACTTGCGGAACCCGCCTTCTATGCCAAACCTCCGGCCTAGTATATTGGGGGGCTTCCAGTAAGGAATTTTCAAAGCTTTCTTCCGTTGTAACGGTTTCTTTTTTGAATGTTCCTTTTTGCAAACGGGTTATTGCATCTGTAATGCTTAATGCTGCAAGTTCGCCGCCTGTGAGGATAAAATCCCCTAAAGAAATTTCAAGGTCTATTTCAGGGTATATTCTTGCGTCCACACCCTCATAATGCCCGCATACAATAATTAAGTGTTTCTTTTTAGCAAGTTTTTTTGCTAAATCTTGCGAAAACTTTTTGCCGCGGGGGCTTGTTAAAATGACTAAAGAATTTGTTTTCTTAACTTTCTTTATTGCCTTATAAAGCGGATCTGCTTTCATTAACATTCCGGCACCGCCGCCGTAAGGCCTGTCATCAACAGTTTTATGTTTATCTTTTGTAAACTCTCTTGGATTTGTGCAACTGATATTTACTGCTTTTGCTTCACGCGCCCTTTTTAAAATACTTGTATTTAAATACGGCGTTATAACTTCCGGAAACAAGGTGATAATATCAATTTTAAGCATTAGTCCTCAAGTTTAAGTGTTACTTTGCGTTTTTCTTTTGCCGCATAAGCGCCTAATACGGTACGAACAGCTTTAATAATACAGCCATCCTTCCCTATAATGCGCCCTTTATCGGCTTCATCGACACGCACAGTAAGATAAACATTATTATCTTCTTCTTTAGCATCTATAACTACTGCATCCTTGTTTTGTGCTAAAGATTTAAGCAGGTAATTTGCCAATTCTTTCATGGTCTATTACCTATTTGCTTGCTTTTTTTATTAAGGCTGCAACAGTCTTAGAAGGCAATGCACCGACTTTGACCCATTTATTAACTTTTTCTAAGTCAATATGGAGTTGCTCGTTTTCTTTTAAGCAAGGATTGAAGGTGCCAAGCACTTCTTTAGCTTGTGCGCCAACGGCACTCCTCTTTTCCGCTACGATAACGCGGTATTGAGGCTGTGTCCTTTTGCCTGTTCTTTGCAGACGAATTACTACTGCCATACATACTCTCCTTTATTAGATTGCGCATAATGCGCGATAAAATTAGCTATTCAATAGCATCTTTTAAATCTTTATATGCTTGTTTTATGTTGTCGGTACCAAATAACGCATTACCTGCAACGAAAGCATTTGCACCGGCCGCTTTGGCTATTTTGATAGTATTTTTATTGATACCACCGTCAACTTCAAGCCAAATAGGGCGGTTTGCAATTATTTTTTTTACTTCTTTGATTTGTTTCGGTCCGTTTTCTAAAAATGCTTGTCCGCCGAACCCTGGGTAAACCGTCATAACCAAAACCAAATCTATAACGTCTAAAAACTGTTCCAAAACTTGCGGTTTTGTGTCCGGCTTTATTGAAATACCTGCACACAAACCTGCATTCTTTATTTGTTTCAAAAGGTTTTTTAAATTTCCTTTTGATTCTACATGTAAAGTCAAAGAACTTGCACCTGCTTTTATAAAAGCATCTAAATATTTTTGCGGATCTTCTACCATTAAATGCACGTCTTGTGCAAGTTTCGTGACAGTGTTAATCCACTTAACCGTCGCCGGGCCGAAACTTAAATTTGGTACGAAATGTCCGTCCATAATATCAATGTGCAACCAGCTCGCTCCAAGTTCCGTAACAGCCTTAATCTGTTCACCCAAAATTAACTGATTTGCAGATAGTATTGAGGGTGCAATGGCATTAAAAGGCGGTTTCGGAAGTGGTATCATAGATATTATTTCAATTCCTTTTGGCGTACCAAAATACCGTCAACATAAATTCTTACGGTTGCTTCACCGCCGTAAGGAATATTTAAGTCAATTTTACTGCCGGCTTGTTTAAGTTCATTCAAAATTTCTTTTTCGCCCAAATTGTCAATCAAAATTATACGAACACGATTATCATTTTTACCTTGCGGTAATTCATAGTGTATGCGGTGTAGTTTTTCACCCATAACTTCTTTATTGGAACTTATGACAACTTCCAAAGTTTCTCCGGTATGAAGTTCCTCATCAGCAAGAGGTTTTTGTGAAAGTACTGTTCCGCTTGGGAAGAAAGATGCCGGGTTTTCTGTTACGCTGATTTCAATATTGTTATTTGAAGCCCAGTTACTTGCATCCGCAAATTTTTTGTGGCGAAAATCAGGTACTAAAATCACACCACTGTTTGGGGCACCATTTGAGACGATTAAATCAATTTTCTCACCTTTAACAACCAAAGTTGCAGGCGCAGGTGTTTGGCTGATAATATTGCCTTTTTCCACTTCAACTGAATAGGCAGTATCTGTCTTACCTATTTCTAAATTAGCTTGCCTCAAAGTAAATTCTGCGTCTCTTAAAGGCATAGAAGTAACATCCGGTACTTCAACATTTTCCTTACCTTGGCTTACCCAAACACGCACGACCTTACCTTCGCGAACTAAAATACCAGCGGGTGGAAGTTGCCTTATGACTGAACCGGCAGGAATATCCGGTTGATATTCTTCCCCGGCTTTGCGCATAGCCAGATTCACATTTGCGAGCAAATCAAGTGCGGTGTCAACAGTTTTATTTGTTAAATCCGGGACAGGTTTTTCTTTTCTAGTGTGAACCAGTGCGGAAAAAGCCCAATTAAAAGAAAAAAAGGCTATTGTACCGATAAATGCAATAACCAAAATTAAAGCGGAAATTGCTTTCAAAACTTTTACTGTGATAGATCGTTTGCTTTCTAAAATTTCGTTATTATCTTGCATATTATTTAAAAATTATATTTCCTTTCTGATATTTCTTGCCGTTTATATAAGCAAAAGCAGGCATCAAAGACTTACCTGCCGGGCGAACTGTTTCAACCAATAAAACACCCTCTTTACATTTTACAAAAAAACCGACATTCCTTTCAATAGAAACTAATGCCCCGGCCTCATAACTTACTGCATTTTGATTTGAGGGGGGAATAGAAGTTTTAATTATTTGCACAATTTGACCATCAGTTGTATTGGCTTTTGCAAAACCCGGCGCGCCGGCGGCAAGTGCGCGAACTAAATTATTTATTTGCTCTGCTGTTTGATTTTTAAAATTTATTAGTGTTTGTTCCTTGCTGATTAAGGGCGCAAAGGACGGAGTTCCGCTTTGAGGTGTTTTTGAGTATGTTTGACTTTCGGCCTTAGTTAAAAAATCTTTTAAAACTTGCGTTGCGATATTTGTTAATTTTTCAAATAAAGTTACGGCATTGTCTTGCGGTAAAATATCAACTTCTTTAGTAGCAATTATTGCGCCGGTATCCATGCCTTCATCGATAGAAAATAAGGTTATGCCGGTTTTTGTTTCACCGTTCATTAAAGCAGATTGTACAGGTGAAGCACCGCGATATTTCGGCAGTATTGAAAAATGCACATTTACTATACCTTGTTTTAGAGCATCTAAAGCAGGTTTGCGGAAAATTTTACCATATGCTACACAAATACCGATATCGGCGTTCAGCGCAGCTATATTGGAAACAAAATCTTTTAATTTTTCCGGACTGGCTACGGGTAAATTATTGTTTATTGCAAATTCCTTTACGGGGCAAGGTGTCAAAACAAGCCCGCGGCCTTTTGGCCTGTCGGGTTGCGTTACAACTAATTTGACATCCGTTTGTTTTGCAAGCACTTCCAAAAAAGGAACTGCAATTTGCGGAGTACCGAAAAATACTGTTTTCAACATGCTTATATTTTATCATTTTTGACGGTGCACATAAATGGTTTTAATATGCTAAAATGTAGGTGTAAGTAAATTTACAGGAGATTAATATGAAAAAAACGACCTTAATTGCATGTGCAGTAGTTGCTTTAACTTGCTGCGCTTGCCAAACTGCAGAAAAAACCGAGAAAACCAACATTGATTATTCAAAAATTACTGTTCAAAATGTGTTAGATCAATCTGCACAAATGCGTCAAAATGTAAATGATTACAAAGCAGCGCAAAAGGCAGCTGATTCCCAAAATGCTAACACCGGTAAAACCGTAGTTAACAATATTAAAGATTCAGCAAAAACACAATATAATGAAGTAAAACAGCAACTCAAAAATGAAAGAGATGCTTGGTCTGATACTTTAAAGAAATAGATTATAAAATCCCCCGGATATTCCGGGGGATAATTGTTTTATGAAAGAAAATCGCTATAGCTTATTTATTAATAATTTTGTTCAAGATTTTTTACTTTTGATTTTTTTCATTCTGCTTATATCCCTTTATAGAGTGCTGTTCATTTATTTATTTAGAAGTAATTTGCCTAATGGATTATTTGACAATGAAGTATATCTTGCTTTATGGTATGGTTTTAGGTTAAGTTTGAAAACAGCGGTTTCTTTTTGTTTACCGTCATTTATTTTAGGAACTTTGGTAAATCAGATTTTTACATCATATAATGCTTATAAATTTAGATTTATTTGGGCAGCCGTTTGTGTATTTATCTTATCTTTATTATTTCAAACTAGGATTCCTTATTATCAAGAGTTTAACGTCGCATTCAGTCCGTTTATTTTTAATACGTTTAATGATGACGTCGGGGCTATTACAAAAACTGCGATAAGTCAATATAATGCTTTTTGGCGTTTAATTGCAGCTTTAATAATATCCGGTATTTTAATTATTGTGTTAAAATATTGGCTTAAATTTAATACTTTTTTAGCAAAACCGTTTTTAAGAGTGAAAAATAAATTTATTGTAATATTAAGTATTTGTATCCTTATAGTTCCTTTTTCTGTTTTTATGCGTTTTGGGGGGAGTTTAAGTTATAAACATTCAATTTATTGGAAGAATTCTGCCCGTTTGCAAACGGCTTTGCTTAATGAGGCTATTTTAGACGATATACAAGCCCTATATAAAGCCCGAAAAATATATAAAGGGTTAAAGAAAAATGCTTCAAAAATTACTGCTGATCAAGTTAAGCAGAGCATAAAATTGTTGGACAATAAAGAAGATACAGATATTACAACATTATTGCCATTTTTTACACAAAAAGCGCAGGGTATTTTAACTAAAAAACCAAGCCATATTTTTGTAATTGTCGGCGAAACTTATATGCTTTGGCCTTTGCTGGAAAAATATAATAATTTGCCAATTGCAAATGGTTTAAAAAGATTAAAAAATAAATATGATAATGTATTTTTAACAAAATTTTTGCCATCAAGCAGTGGAACTATGTTTGGGTTAACATCGGTTTTGCTAGGATTTCCGGAAGTGAATTTAACCACTGCCTCAAGGCCAACTGCACAAAAACCTTATGAAACAGCGCTTTCTGTTCAATTGAAAAAATTGGGTTATACGCCTCATTTTTTCTATGGTGGTTTTCCATCTTGGGAAGATGTCGGGCGTTTTATATCAAATCAAGGGTTTGAAGAAAACTACTACTATTCATCCTTCTCAAGGAACAATGCTGTATGGGGGGTTGAAGATAAAATTTTCCTTGATGGGGTTTTTAATAAAATTTCTGAGGAGCCTTCTTTTAATCTGATTTTAACTAGCAGTAATCATCCTCCTTATGTCATTGATATGACTGATGAGCCTGTAAGCAAGGCTGAAGATTTATCTCAATTTTTATCTTCAAAAGCTAATCAAAAATTAATGATTGAGAAAATGCAAAATTTTGAATATGCAGATCATTATTTAGCAAGTTTTGTAGAGCGTGTTTTGGAAAAATTTCCGGACAGTTTGTTTGTTATTACGGGTGATCATGCCGATAGATGGACTTTAACTTCTACGCCTACTTTACAAGAGCGTATAGCCGTACCTTTACTTATAATTGGTAAAGGACTAAATCAAAAAATGATATCTCAAAACATAGCGGCGAGCCACCAGGATATAGCAGCTACCGTATTAGATTTGGTTTCACCGAAAGGTTCACAATATTTTGCTTTGGGCAAGAGTATTTTTGACGGGCAGGATTTATCCGTAGGCGCGTATTATTGGGCTACGGCAGATTATATAGGTGAAATAAATTCAAATACTTATGAAAAATTAAATAATAATGCAGCTGATTTAACACCTGAGAATTTAGAGCAAATACATAGTAAGGTTAAAGCATATCATAATATCGCTTCCTGGAGAATTTTGAAAGGAACTGAATTATAATTTGAATTTACTTTATTAAATATCTTAAAATTTGTATATAAAAAAAGGGCGGTTTAAAAATTTTACAACCGCCCTTAAATATTGTCCAAGTTCCAAGATTAACGTTTTGAGAATTGGAAACGTCTTCTTGCTTTTGGTTGGCCTGGTTTCTTTCTTTCTACCATGCGTGGATCGCGGGTTAAGAAACCGGCTTGTTTCATAACTTTATGATATTCTTCTGACATTGCTGCCAAACCGCGTGCTAAAGCGTGGCGAACGGCACCTGCCTGTGAGGCAATACCACCACCGTAAACTTTAACGACGGCATCAAAAGTTTTTTCCGCTTTAAGTTCAAGTAAAGGGGACATAGCAGTATGTTGATAGCGGTTATTTGCGCTGAAATACTCATTTAAAGGTTTGGTGTTAACAACAATGTTACCTTTACCTTTTGTAAGTTTCGCTTGCGCGATGGAAGTTTTCCTTCTACCTGTTTTTATTTCACTGTTTTGTGCCATATTATCACCTATTTAGAAAATCTACCTGCAAAAGCATGTTCCGCTTCAGCAAAGATTCTGAGGCGTTTCATCCTTCTTGCGCGCAATTTATTGTTATCAAGCATACGATAGACAGCAAGTTCAAGAACTCTTGTAGGGTTCTTGGCGAGCATATCTTTAAAAGGAGTTTCTTTACCGCCTTTTGCGTAACCTGAGTGTGAGAAATAAACCTTTTCAATGTCTTTATTTCCGGTAACTTTTATTTTAGCCGCATTGGTTACTACGACGAAATCGCCACAGTCAATATGCGGGGTAAAAGTTCTTTTATTTTTACCCATTAAGCACACCACAATTTGTGTCGCGAGGCGGCCTAATGTTTTACCTTCGGCATCAAAGTGATGCCATTTTCTTGTTGATTCCACTTCTTTAACTGAAGGGAGTGTTGTTTTTGTCATTTTATACCTTTGTGTTTTATAGGATTTGACTCGGGTCCTATTATCACAATTTTACTTCGCGCGACCACAGCGCGAAAAATTTGTTAAAATATTCAGCACTTTATTTTTACATAAAAATTTGGTTGGGATAGGATTCGAACCTATGTAGGGCGTAGCCCGACGGTTTTACAGACCGTTGCTTTTGACCACTCAGCCACCCAACCTTTTAAATTTATAAAAAACAAAGAACTAAATTTAAGTTTAATTACTTCCTAAACTTGATAATTAATTATAGCAAATATTTTAGTTTAAGTGCAAATAAAATAAATTTTCAGACGGTAAAAATTTTTTCGTGTTTTGTTTTAAGAGGGGGAAAAAACAAAAATAACAAAATAAAAATCCCCCGCGTTTTGCGCGGGGGAAATTTTAATTAAACACCTTTATGCTTGTGGGTTAGCATTTTGGTCAACAGATTCTGTTCTCATCACTTCAGCAATTTCTTCTGCAGAGATGAAATCTGCATCAGATTGTGTTACAGTTGCAAAGGCTGTTGCTCCGTTTGATCTTGAAGAAGATTCCAAAGTACTAATACCTTTGCGTGATAATTTCTGTTTGATGCTTCTTTCAATAGCAGTCATTTTCTTGTCGGCCATATCACAAGTCATTCTGTTTTCACAGTAATCATCACCTTCATTTATCGGCGTTATCAAAACGAGTCTATCAGGTGCTTGAACATCTTTAGAGGCCGTATATTCAGCAGCTGCACCGAGAGAACCACAAGGATAAGAGATAAATGCAAACTCTGTGCCGCTTGCGCTAGGCTGCTTGATAAGACGATATGAAGGCTTCTTACCTGCTTTGCTTACAGGGCCAAGAGTGTTTGTGAAACCTCTGTAACCAGGATAAGAAATTTCCTTTTTAACATCTATTTCGAACTCTGACAAGTTACCAATAACTTTATCCATGATGTACAAGTTGCGGTCTTCACTCAATGCCTTATTACAATCACCCAATTCCTCAAAACCGGAATCCCACATGGTGTTTTGGCGTTTCGGTTTCTTTAATGCACCGTTACCGTGTACACTTGTTGTACACCCTACGCTGTCTGCACCAGGTATCATGTACGGATCGTGTGAACCGCGTTTACTTGCATAACCATAGTAGTATACACTCTTTAATTGTTGTATATCCGGATCATCAGAACCCAATATTGCTTCTAATTGTTTTACTTGGTTAAAGCAATTTCTGATTTTACCGGTTATATCATTTATAGTTCTTTGGCCTGCCCTAACGTCAGCATTGTCATACAAGGAAGGTCCGCAGAAGTTGCAGGCATTTACTAGGTTAACATCCACTTCACCCGGTAATACGAGCCTCGGGAACAATTTAAACAATGTCGGATCTCCGGATGGATTGTATTTAGTGTTAAAAGATTGACCTCTAATAGTTATAAACAAGCTAGATTGTTCCAAATAGTTCAATCTTGTTGTATACGTGTTATGGGTTGCCAATGTCGCATCCATTAATTGGTTCGGTATTAACGAAAGTTGTGTATCATCGTATTCATCGACAAAGTCATAAATTCTGAAGTCACCATTTTCCCATGCCCAAGCAAGAGGTGAACATTTCGGTATCTCAGGGTAATCTACGTGGCGTTCTTCAGCATTGATGATATAATACTTCCTACCTATTAAAGTAGCATCATACACTTTACCTTTATATTCACAATACGGAACACATAACGGTATCTCATCAATCAAGCCAGCCGGGAGAAGATTATTATCTTCTACATCTTTGATTTTTACCGTCTTGTTATTGGGACAATGAATATCATCCACCCCTCTGCACAATTCTGTACAAGGAGGTTCATTATTTGTCGGGGTATAGTTCGATTCTTCCTGTAAGGGGAATAGTATTCTTTCACCGGCTAAGGTATATGTTTGGTAAGAATAATACTTCCCATTACTGTGCTTACATACCTTATCCCTATTCCTTCTCTCAAGACTACAACTATCAACGACATTACACCATTGATAGTGGCAGATACCGCTGTTTGCATAATCATCAACGAAGTCTGCAGGTGTAATTTCGTTTAGAGAAATACCTTTGAATTTGCTAGACCCGGTTATTATATCTTTGTTTAACTTAGATTGAGATGTAACAATCCAGAATATTCTACCATCACCGCGTACAGTATCGGATGATTGCATAGGATCAATAGCAATACTATATTCTTTATTGATACCTTCAACTGCTAAGTTAGTTTTATAATAGAAATGATATGCTTTCTTAGTCTCATCATATTCATATCCTGTATGCCTAACATCTCTACTGGCTTTCTCTAGTGAAATTAATCCGTATTCCTTAATGTCACGAATTTCAGGATCTTTCATGCTTGTTAATTGTTCAACAGCAATAGCAAATACATATTTACCTGCTGGATTAGGTATAAATGCTTCTGCTTCAGGTCTTGAATCAATGTTTATTGCAACGGATGGATATTTAAAGCACTCTGTTCCATCTAATATCATTTCTTCAACGAATTGTTCAGGGGAAGGAACAGCACATGAGTTAAATGAACCTTTCTTAGGATATAAATGTCCTCTCAATTCATTTATTGTCAATGCATATTTCTTTGCTGTAGGTTTACCTTCACAAATTTCTCTGGAAAATGCTGCACGAGAAGGCATATCAACCAAGGTCGGATGTACTTCCTTATTCTTGTTCTTATACTCAGGATCCTCAGATTTTTCCGTAAAGGATTTGATGAAAGAACCTGATCTAATGTTTCTTGGAACAAAGGATACAACCTTAGTTAATTTGCAGTTTGGATATTTGTTATCTCTGAAATCCTTTGCAATCTTTAAACCTTCTTCGCTTAAGTCTTGAGAATTTTCAGCCCAAACAACATATTCATTGCTATCGTAATCTTTGCCTGTACCGTTGTATTTGGCAAGTAATGCGATAACAACCCTGCTGTTAAGACGGTCACTATTTTTATATTCACTGCTGAATAAGCCTTTTTTCAATACATCAACGGAATAATAGGATATACCATCAACTGTTACACCATCACAGCCTTGATGATATTCTTTTCCGGTTAATGATTTCATCCAGTCAATTACAACATCCAAACCGACACATTCCATACGAACATCTAAGAAACTTTTTGCCTCTTTCTCTTTTTCTATGATATCACCTTTAGCTATGTTTATACACTCATTTACCCAAGAAGAATCAACGGTTTCTTCAGTTTTATTACCGTCTTTATCTTTGGTGTTTCTTGTCTTTTGTTTGTTATAGCGTGGCATTACTTCTTTACCGTCTTTAACACAAGCCCAGTCGGAATCGGCAGCACCTTTACCGAACATAGTGCTTACGTCACCGTCCTTATTGCCTGTGAATAAACAGTTCATAAGTTGGGATAAATAGTTGTACATATTGGTGTACCAAATTCTGCGTGGTTCATAATAGAGTAAGTCCCACATCTTTTGGCTGCGGGCTTGCATCATGTCCCACCACCACGGTTTATCAACGTGATAACCGTTTTGGTTGTTCGGACCACCACCGCCGGGGAGCCTTGAAGCTGCACCACCACCGCTGGGGCCACCGAAACCGGGGCCTTCACCAACAGGTTTGCCATCTATATCACGCATTTGTGCGGCAAGCAAGTTTGCTTTTGCAGGGCCACCGGCGTTCATTTCGCGGATAGAACGGTCAGCCTCTGCACGGAGGCCTTCAGTACCACGGCCTACGCCACCGCGTGATTCCATACGTTGCAAAGCAACCGGCCTGATGCCTTCTCTAAAAGCAGTACCCGGAGTTCTTGACGGGCCTTGGCCTAAAGGCAAGGCATGGCTAATACCTGAGCCACCTCTATGGCCGGGCATTTGGGAAATACGTAAGTCCTTGTTAATATTAGTAGGTTTTCTTTCAAAACTTTTGCGGACTGACGATCGTGTCGTTTTTGCATATTGAGCAGTAGCAGGTTTTTTAGTTGTTCTTGTTGTGTACTGTTCATCATAGCTTTTGCGTGTGTTATAATCAGGGGTTTTTGAAGATGATGTGGTTGTTTTTCTACTACCATATCTGCTGCTATAACCGCTACTACTGTCACCGTAACCGTCATCGGAAGAGCCGGAACCGTAAGCGCTTTTGTTTGCATCAGTGCCCATTGTTGCACCTGACTCTTTAACATCACTTCTGGCGCCGATAATCCATTTCATCGGATCTTCCATAGATCCTTCAGGCATGATATCACGCTCGCCTTCAATCCAACGGTTTTGGTCATCGGGATTTACAATACCCCAATCACCCATGCCGCCACTGGCGATATCATCGCTACCGGTTCTGCTTAAAAACGGTAACAAAAGCAAAGCAAGTGCCGCTACCAAGATGAACGGTAAATCGCGTTGCGCGCGCTGCACTAATGTACGCTTTTGCTTGTTCTGGCCCCCAACTATTGAGGGCAAACGTTTAGAGAGAGGTACAGATTTACTCTTCCTCAATTTATCACTAAACGTGAAACTATCTTTATTTGGCATAGTTATGCCTCCTTGTGTCTTTTCGCCCATTAGGGAAAATTACCCGAGCAAAAAGTTATTTACTGCCCTAAGGCAGTTTGTGCGACTGTTGCAAATCATGTGGGCTTTACTGTTTTGTTTCACAGTTGCTTGATGTGTTGCTTGACTTTTTCTTTCTGCCACCTAGTGATTAGATGGCACAAATTTTTAAATACCAAAAGAATAATGCTCATGTTTTCTACACTCTAACCGAAAGGTTAAAGTTAAAAATACAATAACACTACCAACGGCTTAACTGATACTACTACACTTATAGTTTAACATACAATTCTTAATTTTTCAAGGGGGGTACCCAAAAGTCCTATTTATTTGTTATAATGTCCTTATGTTAACATTATTCTTTATATTACTAGCGCTACTAATAATATTACTCAATGCTTTTTTTGTGTTAGGGGAATTCGCTTTGGTTAAAGTGCGCCATACCCGTTTGCAGGAACTTGCTAAAAACGGTGGATACAAAGAAAAACTGATGCTCAAAGCACACGAAAATATTGATGAATATCTTTCCGCTATACAAATAGCTATAACAATGACAAGCCTTGCCCTCGGTTGGGTAGGGGAGCCGAGTATCGGTAAAGTTCTTTCTTGGTTAATGCCAAATATTGTACCCATGCTCCCGGCTGCCGCTTTGCATATAATTTCTTTCACACTAGCATTTTTAATAATTACATCTTTACATGTTGTATACGGGGAGCAAGTGCCCAAACTCCTTGCCATAAAGTACCCTGAGCAGGCCCTAAAATATATAATTGTTCCGTTACACTATTTCTATATAGTTACAAATGTTTTTAAAAACATGTTAGTTTGGGCAGCATATCAGACTTTAGATTTAATAGGTGTAAACCCTCATAAACAGGAAACTCCTCTTTCCCAGGAAGAACTTAGAATGATGTTTTCAAAATCTCAGGAAGGGGGGAAGTTTTCCTTGCGCCGCTTGATGATGTTTGAAAACTTGTTTGATTTCGAACAAGTGAAAGTCAAAGAAATTATGACACCGCGTGAAAAAATTTCCGCATTAAAAAAATCTAATACTTGGCCGCAAAATTTGGAAATTATAAACAAACGCAAATTTTCCCGCTATCCGCTTTATACTGAAACTATCGACGACGCAAAAGAATATGTTTTAATTAAAGAAATGTCACTTGAATCTTTAAGTGAAAAGTCTCTGCAGCCGATTGAAGAACGTTTTACTTATAAACTTTTAACACTTGATGAACACACACCCGTTGAAGCCGCTTTAAGGGAATTTCAGACGAACAGAAACCATCAAGCTTTAATTAAAAATGATAAAGAGGAAGTTATCGGACTTCTTACTTTGGAAGATGTTTTAGAGGAACTTGTCGGCGAAATTCGTGATGAATATGAAAAACCAAATGCTTTGTTAATCAGTAATTTTTTGGTGCCGGGTGCTTGTGTTATCAATTTAAAATCTACAAAAAAAGAAGAAGTCTTCGACGAAATGTTAAATGCTTTGTATAAACAAAAACCGACATTTGCAAAAGAACAGGCAAAAGAATTTATTTTAAAACGCGAGCAAATAATGTCTTGCGCTTTGGAAAAGGGTGTGGCTTTCCCACATGCCAGGGTGGCTTCTTTAGCGAAACCTTTGGTAAGTGTAGGTATATCAAAAAAAGGTATTTTGTTTGACGGTACAAACAATAATGTTAAACTTGTCTTTTTAATTTTGACACCGTTTAAAGAGCCTGCCTTTCAACTTAAAATACTTGCGGAACTAGCTGCGGTTTCATCTACAAAATTTGTGCGTGATAGATTAATATCTGCTAAAACCCCGGAAGAAATTGCTGAAATTTTTCTTGCTTTTGAAAATACTGTTCCGGCTGATTAATTGATTTAGTAAATAATGTAACCAATAAAAAACCCCGTCTTAACGACGGGGTTTTTATGTCAGTTAACATCTTTGTTATTTCATATAAGGTGCTTCATCAGCAATTGCTTTACCTACTAATTGTAAATATTGGACGAAAGTATTGTTTGTTTTCTTTGCACTTTTATCCGATTGTTTACTATTTAAAGTTACACGGTGATTTGTAGCAACTGTGTCAAGATCTCTAACATGATTCGGTACTGCTGGGGTTGTATCGTGTCTTGCATCTCTTACAGCGTTTCCAATGGCAGCCCTGTGACCTTCGGGGCCGACATAAGGGTTATAATTGTTGCTTGTTTTATGAGTGCTAGAAACCGTAGGTGTATTTTGGGTTTTTTCTCTCTTTTCCTGCGGTTTAGCGGTTTGGTTTTTGCCGAGATTTTCAAGTGCCAACATATGTCCTTCGCGGCCGCCATAAGGATAATAGGCCGGGACCGGGGTTGTATCAGCCGGTTTTGCTTGTTGTACCGTTTGTTGTTGAGGTTCAACAGTTTGTTGATTTTTTACCGGGTTTTGGTCTTGCGGATTGCTCTCTTTATGATTTTGTCTGATTCTTGCAAGGGCATTATCTGCGATATATGACATTTTACTGCCTGGGCCGCCAACATAATCTTGTGCTGATAATACGGCTGGTGTTACTGCTACTAATGCTAACGCTAATACTATTTTTTGTGTTTTCATTTTATTTTCCTTTATTTAATAGTTTCAGGTTGGCTATGCCTTTTCTTTAACGGGAAGATTGACCGTTAAAAATATTATTTAGTTTCCCTTACTTACTACTACTCTTCATTTTATAGGTTAGGTTCGATTTTTAATATAGTTTTTTTGTCCTAACCTTTACTACATTTACTACTTGAACTACTTTACTGCTTTACTACTTTTACTGCTTTAAATTTTTTGCCCTTGTTTATAAGTTGGCGGCAACCTCCAAAATAAAAACCCCGCTTTTTTATCAGCGGGGTCTTAAAAAATAAAATTTAAAATTTGTTTTGTCAAGGCCTCGCTGTTATTGGAATAAATTTAATAAACATGTTAAGCATAAACATACCAATAATAGAAAGGCTAATAAAAGAAACACCTGCGCTTTTTAAAACTAAAGCGTTGTCAAAATTTTTAAAATTTAAAGTGTTCTTTTTCATAACAAAAAAATTGTATAACATTTTTTTATGTTTGTCAACACTTTTTTAAAAAAATATTTTTTTACGTCGGAAAAATTGTTAAAAAATAATTTGCAATTTCCAAAATTTTTTTGTAACAAAATTAAATTTGATATTTTTTTGTGATAAAAAATTTAATAAAAAACCCCCGCATTTTGTGCGGGGGGAAAATATTTTTTGCAATTTATTTTTGGTATTTCTTTCTAGCTGTGTAATGTGTATGCAATAACTCGTGTGCTTTACCATGTAAAGGTTCACCTAAGAAATCTTTATATAATTTCTTAACTGCTTCATTATCATGGCTGCAGCGGAGTTTCATGTGTGAATCTTCACTGTATAACCCTTTTGCTCTTGCAGCACGAAGTTCATTTGTTACACCAAACGGCTGACCGCCGCCGGCAACACAACCGCCTGTGCAAGCCATAACTTCAATAAAGTGATAAGGAAGTTCTTTGCCTTCCTCTCTGGCTTTCCTGACGATTTCTAAAAGTTTACCGACATTGCCAAGCCCATGTGCAACCGCAACGCGGACTTCTGTGCCTTTGACGTCGATTTTGGCTTCTTTAATACCTTTTAAACCGCGGACTTTTTTGAAGTCAATGCTTTTTGCATTTTCACCTGTAACTAAAAAGTATGCGGTCCTTAAAGCCGCTTCCATAACACCGCCGGTCGCACCGAAGATTGTGGCTGCACCGGTGTATTCAGCTAAGATATGATCACCTTTGCGGGGGGTAAGTTTATTAAACTCAATACCTGCTTGTTTGATCATGCGGGCAATTTCGCGTGTGGTTAAGGAAACGTCAACATCAGGGTAACCGCTGCTTGCTAATTCTTTGCTGCGGCCGATTTCAAATTTCTTCGCTGTGCAAGGCATAACTGAAACTACAAAAACATTTTTCGGGTCTAAATTATGTTGTTTTGCATAATAAGTTTTTGCAAGTACGCCGACCATTTCATGCGGTGATTTTGCACTTGAAACATTATCTAACATATCACTATGATATTTTTCAAGGTAATCAACCCATGCAGGGCAGCAGCTTGTAATCAAAGGTAAAACACCTTTATTTGTAAGGCGGTGTTTAAACTCTGAAGCTTCTTCCATAATTGTTAAATCAGCACCGAAGTTGGTATCCAAAACTGCATTAAAACCAAGTTCATAAAGTGCAGCGGTAAGTTCGCCGGTTAAATTTTTACCGACGGGGTAACCAAATGCTTCACCGATTGCAACACGTACTGCCGGTGCAAATTGTACAACACAATGTTTATTAGGATCGCGTAAAGCATCCCAAACTTTTTGTGTGTCATCTTGTGCTACGATTGCACCCACAGGGCAGTGTGCCGCACATTGACCGCAGTTAACGCAAGGTGAATCTTTTAAATCAACGCCTGCGGGGCGAAGTGTGGTTTTGATACCTCTGTGTTGGAAAGATAATGCCCAAACATTTTGAACTTTTTGGCAAACTTGGACACAGCGACCGCATTGTATACATTTTGCGGTATCAATGCAAATACCTTTTGCGCTGTTATCTTTATAAGTAGGGCGGATATTTAAAATATTGGGGTAATGATTTTCCCTAATACCGAATTCCGCACATAAATTTTGAAGTTCGCATTGTTGGTTTTTTGCACAAGTCAAACAATCTTTGGGGTGGTTTGACATAATGAGTTCAAGGACACTTTTTCTTACTGCGATAAGTTCCGGATCATGGGTAATAATTTTCATACCTTCCGTTATTGCAGTTGTGCAAGCGCGGAGCATTTTGTTGGAGCCTTCTACTTTAACAATACAAAGCCCGCAACCGCCGGTTGCTTCAAGGTCCTCGTGGTGACATAAAGTAGGAATTTTAACATTCGCTGCTTTAGCTGCTTCTAAAATTGAAGTGCCTTCTTTTACTTCTACAGGTTTTCCGTTTATAGTTGCTTTAATCATAATTCACCTTTATTTTTTAACTATTGCTTTAAATTTGCAATTATTGAAACAAAGACCGCATTTAATACATTTTTCCTGATTAATTACGTGTTTTTGTTTGACTTCGCCGGTAATAGCACTTGCAGGGCAAGCACGTTTACACATACCGCAGCCGATACATTTATCGGTTATTTCGTAGCGGACGAGTTTAGAGCATTTACCTGTTTTGCAATGTTTTTCATTGATATGTTCTGCATATTCTTCCGGGAAGAATTTTAAAGTTGATAATACCGGGTTCGGTGCTGTTTGCCCTAAAGCACAAAGTGATGCTTTTTGCATTGCATGTGCAATGTCTTTAAGTTTTTCAACATCTTCCGGTTTACCTTTACCTTCGGTGATTCTGTTAAGAATTTGAAGCATTTGATATCCGCCGATTCTGCATGGCGCACATTTACCGCAAGATTCATCAACACAGAAATCAAGATAGAATTTTGCGATATCAACCATACAATCGGTTTCATCCATAACGATAAAACCACCTGAACCCATGATCGCACCGATTTCTTGTAAAGATTCATAAGTAATATGCATGTCAAAGTGTGCCGGGTCAATAACACCGCCGGACGGACCGCCGGTTTGAACAGCCTTTGCTTTGTCACCTTTTAATGGACCGCCACCGATATCGTAAACGATCTCCCTAACGGTAATACCCATAGGAACTTCAACAAGGCCGGTATTTTTAACCTTACCTGTCATGGCAAAAACCTTGGTACCTTTTGATTTGCCTTCACCCATCTTGGAGTACCAATCGCCACCATTTACCATAATATAAGGTATATTAGCAAGTGTTTCTACATTGTTAATAGCCGTTGGTTTACCCCAAAGCCCGCAAGTAGCCGGGAATGGTGGTTTCGGTCTGGGTGTACCGCGGTTACCTTCAATAGAAGTAATCAAAGCGGTTTCTTCACCGCACACGAAAGCACCTGCACCGTATCTGATTTCAAGGTCGTAATTAAATTTTGAACCTAAAATATTTTTACCTAAAAGGCCCATTTTGTAGCAGTCATCAATTGCTTTTTGAATGCGTTTAATGGCAAGGGGGTATTCGGCACGGATGTAAAATAAACCGCGTGTTGCACCGATTGTATAACCGGCAATAATCATACCTTCTACTACTGAGTGGGGGTTACCTTCAAGCAAAGAACGATCCATGTAAGCACCCGGGTCACCTTCGTCACCGTTGCAAATCATGTATTTAACTTTGCTTTTTGGTTTTCTGGTTAAATCCCATTTAAGCCAGGTAGGGAAACCTGCACCGCCACGTCCGCGAAGGCCGCTTTTCTTCATTTCTTCAATTACGCCTTCCGGGCCGATTTCAAAAGCTTTAAGTAAACCTTGATAACCGTTGTGGCCAATATATTCATTGATATCTTCCGGGTTAATTTTACCGCAATCTGCAAGTAAGATACGATGTTGTTTTTTGTAAAAAGGAATGTCTTCATGTGTTTTGCAGTGTTTTCCGTCAACAGGGTTCGTGTAAAGTAATCTTTCAACGACTTCACCTTTCAAAACAGTTTTTTCAACAATTTCCGCGACATCTTCCGGTTTAACTTTTGTATAAAAAATTTCACCGACGCTTACAAGCGGCCCTTGTGCACAGAACCCTTGGCAACCGCTTTTTGAAATATAAGTAGAATTTTCACGGCAACCGTCTGTAATTTCTAAGCAGAAGTCCAAACCGCGTTTTTTATATTCTTCTTGGAAGGCCTCATAAACTTTTTGAGAACCGCCTGCGATACAACCTGTACCGCCGCAAATAACAACACGGTTTTTAATTTTTGCGTATTGTTTATTAAAGTTTTCTTTAATTTTATTAATTTTATTGTTCATGGTTATTTAGCCTCACCTTTTGTGGTTTCTTCTATAATACCTTTAATATCGGCAGGTTTAACTTGCCCGTGAATATGGCCGTTAATTGAAATTACAGGTGCAAGACCGCAACAACCGATACATCTAAGTGCTTGAACGGAAAATTTACCGTCTTCTGAAGTTTGCCCGGCTTTAACATTGATAACTTTTTCAAGTTCTGCCAAAAGTTGTGGTGCGCCTTTTAAATAACAGGCAGTACCTGTGCAAACAGAAATTTGATATTTTGCCGGAGGAGTTAATTTAAAGAAGTGATAAAAAGTTAACACTTCATAAATTTTTGCTAAAGGAATATTTGTTTGTTTTGCAATTTCCATAGCAGTTTCCCTTGGAACATACCCGCATGCATCTTGAACAGAATGCAGCATCATGACTAAACTGCCTTCAACATTTTTCCATTTATTGATTATGGCAGTCAAGTCTACTTTTGAAGCTGTAGTTTCATTTGACATTTAATGTCCTCCTAATTTTAAATTATTTATCCGATCTCGCAAAAACTACCGGTAAAGGTATTTCACCGATCGGTGTTTCAAAATAAATCGTTCCGACAACTTTATATTTTACGGATTGAGAATTTGCTACCACAAGCCCTATAATGTTTTTACCGACCTGTGAAAAAGGTACATTTATTGTAGCTTTTTGAACTTGTGTGGTTTGCGGTGCTATTACAAATTCTCCTAAATTAATGTCGCTAATAGGTGAATCATTTAAATAAACTTTCCCTACAAAACGTTTCATTCTCGCATTTGTTGTTTTACTTTTGTTTGTAATAGCAAGGGAAACATCCGCTGAAAGGTTATTTAAGGAATATTCTGTTACTTCAACGCCGGCTAAATCATATTGGCAATTTGCGGTTTGTTGCATTTCTTGGACGGTGGTACAAGCACATAAGAAAGTAACGGAAAGCAAAAAGAAGAATAGTTTTTTCATTTTAACCTCAAAATGTTTTATAATATTACTATATACATTATACGAAATTTTTAAACACATTAGTAGAGGGTTTTATGATTAACTTTAAAAAGCAGGTACTTGAAACATTTACAAAATATGCACAAATTGAAAGCGGTAGTGATTTTAAATCACAGTCCACACCTTCCACACAAACACAAGTGGAATTTGCAAAAATACTTAAAGCAGATTTGGAAAAGTTAGGTTTACAAGATATTAAATTGGCATCAACTTGCCATTTGACGGCTAAACTTCCGGCAAATGTTGACGGAAAATATCCTGTCGTTGGTTTTCTTGCCCATATGGATACTTATCCGGAAGGCACAATCGGCCGCCAGGTTAAAGTTTGTTTACACCCAAATTATAAAGGGGGGGATCTTGTAATAAATAAGGAACTTGGTGTTATTTTGAAACCGGAACTTTCACCGGCTTTAAAAAAATGTATAGGGCATGATTTGATAACTTCTGCTGGGGATACTTTACTGGGTACTGATGATAAAGCCGGCATTGCCATAATAATGGAAATGTTAAAGTATTTGATCGCACACCCTGAAATTAAACACGGTGATATAAGAATTGCTTTTACCCCTGATGAAGAAATTGCACGCGGTCCGGATAATTTCGATGTTCCTGCATTCGGTGCCGATTTTGCTTATACATTAGACGGAGAATGCGGTGACGGCATCGCTTACGAAAACTTTAATGCCGCAACAGTTAATATTTCCGTAAAAGGTGTTTTGGCACACCCAGGGCAAGCAAAAGGAATAATGGAAAACCCTGTTAGAATTTTAGCTGACATTATTTCCAAATGGCCTGAAAATAAACTTGCTGAAACTACTGAAGGCCGCCAAGGTTTTTTAACTTTTATCGATAGTAAAGCAGATTTTACTACTGCCACAGCAAGTGCTATGGTTCGCTCTTTTGAAGAAACTGAATTGCACGCCATGGTAAAAGAACTTGAAGATATTATTGCAGATATCCGCAAAAAATATCCCGGTTCGGAAATAAAGGCTGATACAACGTATACTTATAAAAATATGCGCCCTGTAATTGATAAAAACCCTATGGCAGTCAAACTGGCAAAAGAGGCTTTTAAAGAATGTGGCCTTGTTAGTGAAGGTTCCCCGATTCGCGGTGGTACAGATGGTGCCCGTTTAACTTATATGGGTTTAATAACTCCTAATTTGGATGCAGGTTATGCAACGCCACATGGACCTTTCGAATGGGCCTCTTTGGATCAAATGAGTAAAATTATAAATGCGCTCATTTGTTTATGTGAGAAAATAACAAAATTAGGTTAATTAAATTATTGTTATTTTAGCACAATGCAAAAAAATTTGCTATTATAGATGTATGATAACATATTCACTTGCTTTATTATTTTGTTTGGGATTACTTTTTTACTTTATAGCAAAGTATAAAGAGAATGACTTGCAAGAAGAATTTTCTTGGGAAGATGAATTTGAACGCGCAGAAAAGGAATCTGACGACGAAGGGACACCTGTTTCTGATAAGGATCCAGAACAAACTTCCGTACAAAATTTCTTTGAAGATGTAAAAGAAGAAGCCAGTGCAGTTCAGCAAGTACAAAAATTATTTTCGAAAACAGATGCTTTACCCGCTCGGGATATTTTTGATCTAAAAGATAAAGTTAAAGATTTTTCTTATACTTTAGAGGAAAATCGCTTATTGGAAGAAAAACATTATAATGAATTAAAAACTTCAGTTGAAAATCTTCAAAAACGTTTTTCTTCTTTTGAAAACGAGTATATTAACAATCTTTATCCTATACTGAATAATTTGATCAAAGAACTGGAAAATTTGCAAAATAAAAATACAAACAATTAATTTGTTTGAGATAACTTTCCCAGAAAAACTGCTTCAAATAAATTACGGAATATTATAAAATAGATTATATTTCCTAATCAAAATATAGTAAAATATTTTATATATGAAATTAAATAAGAAAATTGCTAACGGGGGGGATTTGCCCTCTAAAAGTATTCCTTATATAGTAAAAGATGGGGATGTAAATTTAGCTTTATCCGGGCATTACATCTGTGTGTATATTTTGGACAAAGCAGGCAATTATTCTTATGTTTACGGATCACATCGTATTTTTGAGGATCATTTTAAAAATAATATTAAAACTAATGATGTCCATCGCTATGCACGGGATGTCGCTTTTACCGGCAAAAGTGTTTCATATGAATGGTTTGAAAGTTCTTCTGTTCCGACATTTTTTCGTACGGTAATTATGCCGTTGAGCGATGAAAAGGGGAAAGTATCTTCCTTACTTTTTGTTATCAGTGAATTAGATGAAGTATTTATACGTAATGATAAAATGATTTTGGCAGAAAAAACCGGTGAAAGTTTTGTTCGTATCATAATGAGGGCAAGGGAAGAAGAAAAACGTTTAGTAACATCTGCTGTGCACGATCAGTTGGGAAATTTTTCAATAAGAACAAATGCTTTAATTGAGATTTTAAAGGAAGATATACTTAATAAAAGTTCTAAGGATGCCCTTAAAAGTTTACATGCATTAGAGTTGACCGTACAAGAATCTGTAAGATCTATGAGGGAAATTATAACTTCTTTGCGCCCTCTTCAATTAGATTCGGTTGGGCTGGATGCTTCTATTAAAGAATTGTTAGAAAAGATATCACAAACAGAAAGTATAAAAATAAAGTATTCCTATAAGATTAAAGAAAAGACTGTGCTATCCAAGCACATAAAACTAGTATTGTACAGAACAGTACAAGAGGCTTTAAATAATACCGTTAAGCATGCTAAAGCAAAAAATTTGACGGTAGAATTAAAAGAAGATAAAACCTACCTTTATCTAACAGTAAAGGATGACGGCAAAGGTTTTAGACCTCAAGTTCAAAGGAGTGTTAAAAGCTTAGGGCTTGAAGGTATGAAGGAAAACATTGCATCTATAAAAGGTACAATGAAATTAACTACTAAAATTGGGAAAGGTACAGCAATCTTCGTGAGATGTCCCAAATTTAATTATGAAAGGTAAATTATGATAAAAGTAATAATGGCTGATGACCACGTCATCGTTAGGCAGAGCATACGCGCTGTGCTGGAAAGAAAAAGATCAGATATAAAAGTTGTCGCCGAAGTTTCAAACGGTAAAGAACTTTTACAAGCGGCAAAACAATATAAAGCAGATGTTTATATCGTTGATATCTCTATGTCCGTTTTAAACGGTATTGACGCAACACAAAAATTAACCAGAATGCAACCCAACGCAAAAGTTATAATATTAAGCATGTTTGACGATAGAGTTTCTGTAGAAAATGCAGTCAAAGCAGGTGCTAATGCTTTCGTGGTTAAAGAAGCAACAATAAATGAAATAATTGAAGCAATAGATGAAGTTTGTGCAGGGAAATTCTTTCTTTGCTCACAAGTTTCGAAATATTTAATCAGAGGATTTTTAGATAATTCAACAGACGGCCGCCGTGTGCCTAAAGGGCATTTAACACATAAAGAACGCCAAATTTTACAGCTGATTTCCGAAGGTTACAGTAGTAAAACTATTGCCGAAGAATTTAAACTTTCCTTAAACACTATTCACGTCCACAGAAACAATATTATGAGGAAACTTAATATTCATAAGCAAGCGGAACTTATTCGTTACGCAATTAAAGAGGGCATTGCCCATATTTAATTTATGAGAATTATCGCCGGTACGGCACGCGGAAGGAAGTTGTTTTCTGTTTCAAAGAAACTCCCCGTTAAGCCGATTTCTGACAGGATAAAACAATCCGTTTTTGATATTTTACGTCCAAGAATAACGGGTGCCGTATTTTTGGATCTGTTTGCGGGAACGGGTAATGTTTCTATGGAAGCATTATCTCGCGGAGCTTTAAAAACCGTTTCTGCAGAAAAGGAAATTGCCTGCCTAAAAGCCATTAAAAAAAATGCAGATCATCTTGGTTTTACCGATAGGGCAACTATTTTAAAAGCGGATTTGCTAAAACCACTTGCGTGGCTTGCATCTTACTCGGAAGGTGAAGGTTTTGATATCATCTTTATGGGCCCACCGTATAGGGATATAAAAAATACGCCTTTGTTTTTTACAGGACCGGTTTTACAGCAAATTGCCGATTCAAAATTACTTGCACCGAAAGGTTTGATAGTAGCCCAGCATCATAAAAAAGAAACATTCGCTGTGCCCGAAACTCTTCAAATTATACGGGAGGAAAAGTACGGGGACACCACTGTCCACTTCTTACAATATAAATGATACCCAATAATTATCACGAACTTAATTATTCAAAGATAGCGACATATCAGTTCTGCCCTTTCTTGTATAAATTAAAATATATTGAGGGCAAACGTGAAGGCCTTGTGCCGGTAACTTCGCTAGGAGTATCAATTCATAGAACTTTGGAACAATATCACACAAATAGTAATGATCCTGACAGCTTGCTTGTTTATTATAATCGTTGTTTTCTTGGGGCAGGTTACTCAAGTGCTGCCGAACAGATGGAGTATTATTTAAAAGGTAAAAGAATAATTGAAGAGTATGCAAAGCATGATAAGGATAGAAAAAGTGAAATTTTAGGTTGTGAAAAAGAATTTATTTTTGAACATCAAGGTTGGAAGTTCAGAGGTAAAATTGACCGTTTTGAAAAGTTGCCTGATGGAACTTACCATGTAATTGATTATAAAACAGATGCCAAAATAAATGAAAATTTCGATGTAACAAAATCCCTGCAACTTGCACTTTATAGTATCGGTGCAAAACGAGCCTGGGGGAAAACGGAAGGTAAAGCAAGTATTTATTTTGTAGCATTAAATAAAATATTTTCTATTCCTTTCAAAGAAATAGATGAAAACTCAGTTTTAGATAAATATATAGAAATAGGTAACAAGTTAGAAGGGGCGGAATTCCCGCCTTGCACAAAATCTTGTGCACAATGTTTGATGCGTATGCGTTGCCAACATTCTAGCCATCCGGAAAAATATGTAAAACTTGATAATTTATAGGTGATAATATGAAAAAATTTATTTTAGGTGTTTTAATAGGTATCATAATTGCGCTTAGTGCTTTCATTGCTTTGAAGCAAGACGGGCAAAATATCTCATCTTCTGGAAATAATTCCAGTAGTGCATTAAATAAAATAAGGCTTCAAAAGAATTATCAAAATGATACAGAAGAGAAATTACAAGAAGCTGTTTTAAATTTATCTAAAGCAAATAAACCAGAAGACATTTTAAAATCACTTGATGAAATTTTAAAATACCGCCCACAAGATGCAAATGTTTATGCATTAAAAGCGCAAGTATTACAAAAACAAGGTAATTTACCTGCGGCACTTGAAGCCATAAATAGAGCAATTTCCATAGATCCTAAAAATCCAAATTATTATCAAATGCGTGCAGAAATAGAATTTAACGCCGGTAATTTTAGTAAAGCCGAACGAGATTTTACCACTGCGGCGCAACTTTCCGGTAAAGCTGACAACTATTATAACCGCGCAATAGCAAACTTAAATTTGGGTAATTATGCGGCGGCAAATAATGATTTTAAAAAAGCAAGTGACCTTTATAGAAAAGAAGGCAATTTGGGTGCTTCAAACCAGGCACAAAATATATCTCAAATGTTGACTAAGAATATGCCTAAACAAGCAACTAAAATAAAAGCAAATAGTGCTGCAACAAATAAACCGAAGAGAAAAGCACCAGATAATGCTGTAGTGAACCAAAAGGTGATGAACCAAATTTCTAAATCTTTAAAACATTTTTCGGAAAGTGAAACTTTAAAAGAATTCAAAGATTATTTTCCGGAAAGCGGTGATGCTATATCTTCTTTGTCAAATTTACCTATAGAAATGCCTAAAACAGAAACTCCTACGCCACAAAAGGAGGAAGCCATACCGACTTTGGAAGAAACGATTAAGCAACAAAATATTAAGGCTCCTAAAATAAATAAAAAAGACTTGCTAAAAGGCTCTGCCTTGGAAAGCCTTACTAAAGCTAAAAAAATGTTGGCTAATAAAGATTTTGAAGGTGCTAAATCTGTATTAGATTCGGCAATAAATAATTATCCGGATAATGACTCTTTATATTATCAACGTGCCCAGGCAAATTATCAAAACGGTGATTATAAAGCCGCATTAGCTGACTTAAATAAAGCACTGGAATTAAATCCCAACAACTATCAAGCAGCTTTAAGTAAAGGGGATTTGTTTAATAGTTTGGGCCAAAGCAAACAAGCCAAAAAAGCTTATTTAGAGGCAGCTGATCTTGCTGCACAGGCAGGTAATGCAAGAGCTGCGGAAGATGCTCAAACCAGATATCAACTGCTTGAAGGTAAAGAAATTTCAGCACGCAATAATCAACGGTTTGCTGAAGCTTCAAATGCATATAAAAACGGTGATTATAGTACGGCAATAAATTTATTTAATCAAATTTACCAGGAAAACCCTGACGGTGCTAATGCTTTTAATTTAGGTTTGGCTTATATGGGCCAAGGTAATATGCAAGAAGCAAATAAAATGTTTGTACGTGCTGCCGAAGATAAACCGAAAGATTTAAATGTACAGTTAGCTGCGGCACACTCATCAGTAGGAATTGAGGATTTTGATAGTGCAAAAGAATATTTAGATAAAGCTAAGGAAATCAATGATAATAGCCCTGATGTGTGGGCATTATCTGCACAGGTTAATGTACATGACGGGAATTATGCCGAAGCAAAAAATGATCTTAAAAAAGCTTTGGTCGGTTTTGAACAAAAACTAGGTGAAGTAACTAATGAGAACGAAAGGCAACAAATTGAAAAACAAATTTCCGAAATTAATGCTTATCTGGAGCAAATGGCGCAAGCAGGAATTTAATTTATGGAAAATACTTCTTTGTTTCAGCAACTTTTTAATACTTTCAGCGCAGGCAGAACACCTGGTAGTCAAGATCTACCCGCCGGGAAAATGTACCAGATTTTGGAAGATCCTTTCGGGCTTTGGTGCCATTTCCACGCACCTAAAAATGAGGCCGTTGAAGAACCTAATTTATACGAAAATTTACGCGGTAAAACCGATAGATTAATACGTGAACATTGGATTTATGATCACTGCAAAAACCCTGTTATAATCACAGGAGTGGATAATGAAAAATTTTTAAAAACTTTAGAGGCCATGCAAGACGGTGCGGAGGGTATTATCGGCGGCACTTTATGGGATTTACGCCAAGAAGACGGCCTTTACGGCGGTGTAAATTTTTTGTTAAAAGTCCCGCAGGGGAAAAGTGTTTTTGGGGCGTATCACTATAAAATCGTGCAACTTAAACGCGCCGGGGAAATGAAGGAACATTATGCTTTGCAAACTGCACTTTTAAATAAAATTTTAACGGAAATTCAGGGTTATGATGCAGGTGAGGCTTTGTTTATTTTTAAAGCAAAAGAACAAATTTTAACTTGCGCGCGCGTTATGGAGCGTGCAAAAAATGCGGCAGCACTTTATCACTCAATAAGAAGAGGGGAAACAGTACCCGAAGCCAATAAACCCCCAAAGGGTGCACTTTCACCTTGGCGAGTTTATGCAAATAAATATGTTTTTGAAAAACATGATTTGGTTTTAATTCCGCATTTAAATAATACCATGCGTGCGATTTTGCGCGCTAATAATATTAATACTTATGATGATATTGTTGCTGTCGGTTTTGAAAAAATAAAAGAGTTACTTTCCGATCCTACTTACCCGGAAAATACCCCTGTTTTAACATATGCGCATGCTTTGGCTTATGTTAAAAATAAACCTGTTTTGAGGGCAAAAGGTAAATTCCCGCCACCGACTAAAAAACGCAATTTGTATTTTGATTTTGAGGCAACCGAAACTTTCCAGGAAAATAATGTATCTTTCATTTACCTAATAGGTGTTTGGGATAAAGAGGAAGATAAATTTGTCCCGTTTGTTGCAAAAGAAGAAAAGGAAGAAGAAATAATTTTCAAACAATTTGCAAATTATGTTGCAGATTGCGGGCCGGATACGGTTTTGTATCATTGGACGGAATATGAAGTCAAAAAAATGAAAGCGCTTTGCAACAAATACCCGAATATTAAGGCGGAACTTGAATATCTTGTTTCCGTTTGCCTTGACTTAAAAATTGAAGTGGAAAAAGCTTTTTATTTACCTTCACCGAGTTTATCTTTAAAGGCGGCCGCGCCGGCTTTGGGTTTTAATTGGCGCCAAAAAGACTGCGGTGCGATGGATAGTATGGTTTATTTCACCAAGTGGCTTAAAGACGGCGATGAAACCGCACTCAAAAAAGTTTTGATGTATAATGAAGATGACTGCATTGCAATGCTAAAAGTTGAACTCGCGTTGTGTGATTTATTGAAGCGCGGTGAAGTGTTAGAAATCCACGAACTGTTGCCTAATTAAAATTGAATATAAGAAAGGGCTGTTTAAAACAGCCCTTTTTTAGTGTGTAAACTTGGCAAAAACTATTTACAAAAACCAACCGAATAACTTGTCAAATAAACCCTTTTTTGTTGTGTTTACTTGTTCGTCAAATGTCTTGGCAAGTTCTTCCAAAAGTTCTTTTTGGCGGGGGGTAACTTTTTTAGGTACTTTTATATTGAGCACAACACGCATTACACCTTTTTTATTCGGTTTACCCAAAACAGGCATGCCTTGCCCATCAAGCGAAAGCACGCTACCGTCAGTTGAACCTTTAGGGATTTCTACGGTTATTTCTTCTTTCATCAAATTGTTTATTTTGATTTCACCGCCCAAAACCGCTTGTGGGTAAGAAATTTCCGTATTCAAAATTAAGTCGGCATCATCACGTTCAAAAATTTTGTGTGGTTTAACTTTAACCTGCAAATATAAATCGCCGTAACCTCCGTCAAGTGTACCGATATCTCCGCCGTTTGCAACACGCAAAACACTGCCTTCTTTTATGCCGGCAGGTAGTTTGATTTTTAAAGTGTTTTTCTTTTTTGTGCGGCCGCTGCCTTTGCATGCTTTGCAAGGGCGTTCCAAAATTGTGCCTTGGCCACCGCAGTCGGGGCATGGTTGGCGCATGGAGAAAAACCCTTGGCTGAATTGCACTACACCTGAACCCTTACAAGTCGGGCAAGTTTTTGTGCTTGAACCTTCTTCCGCACCTGTTCCGTGGCAAACATCGCAAGTATCAATACGGGAATAAGTGATTTCTTCTTCTTCCACGCCGGTATAAGCTTGCTCTAAAGTAACTTCAACTTTTTGTTGTAAATCGTTTCCGCGGCGCGCACGTTTGCGCTTTCCGCCAAAACCTCCGCCGAAAGAGCCACCGAACATATCACTGAAAACGGAACTGAAAATATCTTCAAAGCCGCCAAAGCCACCGCCTTGGAAACCGCCGCCGAAACCTGCACCGTTATTTACGGCATCAGCACCGTAAGTATCATAAATTTGTTTCTTTTTAGGATCTGATAAGACCTCATAGGCTTCATTAATTTGTTTAAATTTTTCTTCCGCCTCCGGGGATGGATTACGGTCCGGATGGTATTTTAATGCCAAACGGCGGTATGCCTTTTTTAATTCTTGTTCGCTTGCGTTTCTGCTAACGCCTAAAGTTTCATAATAATCTGCTTTTGCCATAATCACACACTCAAATAAATAGCCCCTGCCTAATGTTCGGCAGGGGCTAAATTACACTTATTTACCGTCAACGACTTCTGCTTCAACTACATCATCTTTCTTTTGCTCGCCTTGCGGGTTTGCTTGTGCTTGTGCATTTGCTGCACCTGCATTGGCTTGCGGGTTTGCCTTTGCTTGGGCTTCTTTATAAATAATTTCACCCAATTTTTGGCTTGCCGTTAAGGCTTCATCTTTTGCCTTTTTGATGCGTTCTGTATCATCAGTCTTGAGGGCTTCTTTAAGTTCGGAAAGAGCCTGGTCAATTTTAAGGCGTTCGTCTTGGCCGATTTTGTCGCCATGGTCTTTTAAGGCCTTTTCGGTTGTGTAGAGGACTGTATCAGCCTCATTCTTGGCTTCAATTCTTTCCTTGGTTTTCTTGTCTTCGTCTGCGAATTTTTCCGCTTGCTTGACGAAGTTATTTACTTCTTCTTCGCTAAGTTTATTCGGGGCGCTGATAGTGATATGTTGTTCTTTATTAGTGCCCAAATCTTTTGCGGAAACTTTTAAGATACCGTTTGCGTCAATATCAAAAGTAACTTCAATTTGCGGAACGCCGCGCGGGGCTGGCGGAATACCGTCAAGGTCAAATTTACCGAGTGGTACATTGTCCTTTGCCATAGGGCGTTCACCTTGCAAGACATTGACTGTTACTGCCGGCTGATTATCTGCTGCGGTTGAAAATACTTGGGTTTTCTTTACAGGGATTGTGGTGTTTCTATCAATAAGTTTTGTCATAACACCGCCCAAGGTTTCAAGACCGAGTGAAAGTGGAGTAACATCGAGTAAAAGAATATCTTTAACATCACCCGTTAAAACACCTGCTTGAATTGCGGCACCGTCTGCCACGCATTCCATAGGGTCAATACCGCGTTCAATTTTCTTGCCGACATGTTTTTCAACATATTCTTGAACAATCGGCATACGTGTTGGACCGCCGACCATGATGATTTTATCAATATTGTTCATTGAAAGTTTACTGTCGCTGACTGCTCTATCGATTGAAGCACCGCAGCGTTCAACTGTCGGGCGGACCAAACTTTCAAGTTTAGCACGTGAGAGTTTTGTTTCCAAGTGCTTCGGGCCGTTTTGGTCAGAGGTGATGAAAGGCAAATTAATATCGGTTTCCATTGTGGTGGAAAGTTCAATTTTTGCTTTTTCAGCGGCATCTTTTAAACGCATCATGGCTTGTTTATCATTAGCCAAGTTAATGCCGGTTGTTTTCTTAAAGTCATCAACTAACCAATCAATTATGGCATTATCCATATCGGTACCGCCGAGTTTTGTATCACCTGAAGTTGCAAGAACTTCAAAAGTACCTTCACTGCTCATTTCCATAATTGTAACATCTAGTGTACCGCCACCAAGGTCAAATACCAAGATTTTTTGGTCGCGCCCTGTTTTATCAATACCGTAAGCAAGTGCGGCTGCGGTCGGTTCGTTTAATAAGCGGACGACTTCAAGCCCCGCAATTTTACCAGCGTCTTTTGTTGCCTGACGTTGGTTATCGTTAAAGTAAGCAGGCACTGTAATAACTGCTTTTTCAATAGTTGTACCCAAAAATGCTTCAGCATCTTTTTTAACTTTTTGTAATACGAAAGCTGAGAGTTGTTGGGGGGTAAACTCATTACCTCTTAAATTAAATTTATAGTTTTCACCCATACGGCGTTTAAAAGCGGTTGCGGTGCCTTCCGGGTTTAAAACTGCTTGCTTTCTTGCCGGTTCACCGACTAAGCGTTGATTATCTTTTGTAAATGCTACATAAGAGGGGAAAGCTTTACCGCCGATAGAGTTACCTTCCGCTGATGGGATAATGGTCGGTTTACCGCCTTCCATAACGGCTGCTGCCGTGTTTGATGTTCCTAAGTCAATACCAATAATTTTAGACATAATTTCTCTCCTTAAATCTTAATTTTGTTTTTCGTTTTCTTCTTTGTTATCTTCTTGTGCTTTACCTTCTTTAGTGTCGGCACATTTGCAAACTACAACTTGCGCGGGCCTTATAATTTTACCGTCAAGTTCCACCGCTTTTACAAGTTCCTGCAAAACTTTGCCGTCATCTTTTGCCGGGCAAGGTACAGTTGTGATAACTTCTTGGGTCATTGGGTTATAGGGCTTACCTACGCCGTCTAAAACCTTTAGGCCTTGGGCTTTAAAAGACTTTTCAACTTCTTCCAAAATCATTGAAAGCCCGTGTTTTAAATGTTTGAGTTCTACACCTTCTTTGTTAAACTCCCCCTTTGCTTTAAGTAAATTATCGTACATCGGCAAGAGTGATTTTAAAACCTCCGCTTTACCAAAAGAGATAAGTAAAGGTTTTTCCTTTTCCGTACGCTTTCGGTAATTTTCAAAGTCAGCCTGAAGGCGAAGAAGTTGATCCAAATAATTTTGGCTTTTTGCTTTTTCTTCCTCAAGTGCTTTGTTAAGAGGTTCTTGATCTTCTTGCATTTGTTCTTCACTGTCATCTTGAAGAGGTTCATGTTCTTCAACAAGTTCTTCTTCAAGTTCCTCTTTAAGTTTCTTTTTTGACATTACTTACCTTCCTTTTCCTCTAGTTCCGTGCGCCAATTTGTAATTGTGCTGCCGAGCATTTGGCCTATAAAGTTTACAAGAGAAATCATTTTTGTATATTCCATGTGCTTCGGCCCTACTATGCCGATAAGCCCCACAGTCTTGCCACCCACTTTACAGGCTGAGGATATTATGCTTAAATTTTTAAGTTCATGCATTTTGTTTTCTTCCCCGATTGTGACGGATACTTGGTTGTTTGCATCTGCTTTTTGCAAATTTTGCATTTTTTCATTTAAAAGCAGTGCGAATTTGTCGCGTTCTTCCATGACGCGCATCATTTGCCCAAAGTCCATAAAATCTTCGGGGGAAACTGCATCAATAAGTTCGCTTAAACCTTCAATATATAATTGGTCCGCATTTGTTTGATGTTCGGACAATTCCTTTAATATATTGTAGGCAAGTTCGGTTAAGCCTTCAGGGTCGCATTGCCCTTGGTTCAAGGCCGTCCATAAAATGCGTTGGGCAGAGCGGTAATTTTTACCTGAAATCTCATCATTAATAAACGCATTTATCATAACAAGGCGTGCGGGGGAAATCGGTTTTCTAATTCTCACCGGCCAATGTTTGATGGTGCCTTCTTCCGTTACCAAGACGGCAAGCACATTATAAGGCCCAAGCGGAATAAAATCAAGGCGTTGTACGGTGGAATCTTCCACACTGTTTTGCAGGACAAACCCTGCCGAGTGAGTTAATGCAGACAGCATTTTGCAAGTCTGTGTCATCAGGCGGTTAACTTCGCCGACATTTTGTTTATACTCCTCTTCAATTCTTTGACGCTCTTTTACCGCTAATTTTTGTATTTTTGAAAGGTAATCTACATAAAACCTATATGCTTTATCGGTGGGTATTCTGCCACCTGAGGCATGCGGCTGATATAAAAAGCCGTCCTCTTCAAGCTTTTTCATTATATTTCTTATAGTTGCGCTGGACACACCTTTTAAGCCCTTTTGGGCTACAAGTTCCGAGCCGACGGGTTTTCTGTTTTCCACAAATTCCTGGATAATCATCCTAAGGATTTTTTCTTCCCTGTCTTTAACAACTTCCGGTTTTAGTATTCTCATAATTAACCTTTCTTTTGGGCCGGGGTTTATTTTATTTTCCCTCGTGCCTTGCCACTTATTTTAGCAACCTCTTTAAGCGACTGCTAATATTGTAACAAATATTTTCAAAGTTGTCAATCCCCTTTTTAGAGTGCTAATTTAGAATATTATTTTTTAGAGGTAAATTTACATAAACTTTGCTATAATATTAGTATGAAAAATATACTAAAATTGTTTGCAGTTGTGCTTTGTTTATTGTTTTCTTTACCAAGTTTTGCGGAAGAAAAAATAAATAATTTTGAAGTCCATTTTGATTTACATGATGATAATTCCGCAACGGTAAAAGAATATATAAATTTTACGGCGGAGCATAACCAAATTTTACATGGTTTATATCGTGTTTTACCTAAAGACATAGGCCAAGATATTAAAGTAGAAAGTTTAACTTTAGATGGTGAAAAACACCCTTATAAAATAGAGAAGGGGGGAGATGTTTTAAAAATAAATTTTGGCACAAATGACCTTTTGGAAATTGGTGAACATAATTATGTATTAACTTATACTTTAAATAAAGTAATTGGAACAACGCTTACACATGATGCTTTGCTTTGGCCTGTTACGGGTGCCTCTTGGGTTTTACCGATAGATAAAGCATCATTCTTTTTAACAATTCCATATTCTGTTAAGCCAATAACAAAAAAAATCAATACTTATATTGGCAATAAAAATGAACAAAAATTTAATTGTGTAGGTGAAAATATTTTTAGTTTTGAATCTGATAAACCTCTAAATCCGGGGCAACCTTTCAGTATATATTTCCCGGTGAAAAAAGGTGTTTTTAAATTTAAGTGGTACGAAGTAAAATATATGCCGGTTTTTGTTTGTTTGCTGGTTATTATATATTACTTTATTATATGGTATCTTGTTGGGCGCGACCCGGAAAAAAAGAATTTACCCACCATGTTTAAACCGCCAAAAAATATTTCCGCAGGGTTTGCAAGTTATTTTCTAAACGGACCATTTAGTTCAAAAAATTTAGCGACGGTATTAGCATCCTTAATAGTAAAGAAAAGAATGAAAATTACTTTCCCCAAAAAGGGTGCACCCCAATGTGAAAAACTTGACGGTGGCGGTGCTGTATTAGATGAAGATGAAATACGTTTGCTTATGTGTTTTCCGTCTGAATTTAAACTAAATAGAAGTTCCTATATATATTTGGAAAAAGGTTTGTTGACAATAAACCACTATTATGAAAGCCAAATAGATAGTTATGTAATAAATAATTTTGCTTATATGCTTTTCCCAGTGCTATTTTTCGGTGCAATTATTTTTTACTTTTATATGCAGGGGGTTGTGTCCGGCGTTTTGTTTTGGGGTATAATAAACTTTTTAATACCCCTTGCCATAGGGATATATACCAAAAATATTTGGCGTGTTATTATCATTGTAGGTTCGGTTTTGATATTAAATATGATTGGTATCTCCACATTGTTATCCCCCAGCGTTTTGGCAGATCCTAATGTAATTGCTATAATAATAACTTGCTTTTTAACTGCTCTTTTTGAACATCTTGTAAATAATTTAATGCTTGATGGGGCAATTTTACGCGATGAACTTGCAGCATTTAAGAGATATATGTTTACTGCGGAGAAACACCGGGCTGCCATTTCAAAACCTTCGCTGGCAGGCCATATATTTTGTGATTATTTGCCCTATGCTTATGCCTTTGGTATGGAAAGCGAATGGTTCGATAAATTTAGAAATAAAATTGATTTCCGCTTGCAGGATATTTATGGGCCGCTGGTTTCTTCAACGGCATTAAATGTCGGTTTATTATTTACTATTTCTGCAGTGTTGCAAACTAATACCATGCTTGGTAAAGTTCCTGTTATTCCAATAGGTAAGGGTGGTCTTGGCGGTGGCGGCGGAAGATAATTATATTTGATTTTGTTCGCATGTCTTGTTTAAATTTGATAAAATATCTTTATGTTATTACCAAGAATATTAACCGCACTAGTCGGTATACCACTAGTTATTGCTGCCATTTATTATGGCGGTATTTTCTACATGGCACTTATTGCTGCCATCACCCTACTTTGTTTATATGAATATGGGGTCATCTTATTTACGGCAAAAAAACCTGTAAATAGAATTTCTTTAATAGTGTTTGGCTTTTTGATGATGATAGGGGCCACAGTCGGCACTATGCCCATTGTTGAAGGTAGCGCCGCAGTTTATTTACCTAATTTCTTTATAGCCCTTACATTATTCGGCGTTTTGTTTGTAGAAATTTTATCACCGAAGCGTTCTCTTGAAAGAGTTGCAAATACTTTCCTTGGCGTAATGCTCATACCTTGGGCTTTGGTGCATTTGGTATCTATCCGCGAACTTGAGCCTTACGGCGAATATTTCACATATATTTTATTTTATACCATTTGGATTGCTGATGTTTGTGCATATTTTATCGGCACCTGGCTTGGTAAACATCGTCTTAATAAAGCGGTAAGCCCAAAAAAGAGTTGGGAAGGTGCAATTGCGGCAGTTGTTTTCGGAACACTTGCTACTTTGTTCTTTTGGGACTTATTTATACCCGCTTATTTAACATTAAATCAAGCATTGATTTTGGGTGTTTTAATATCCGTAATCTCCCAAATTTCAGATTTAGCGGAAAGCCTTATCAAACGTTCTGCCGGGGTTAAAGATTCCTCAAGTATCTTACCCGGACACGGCGGTATTTTTGATAGATTTGACGGTTTTATTTTAACAGCGCCGATTATCTATTATGTAGCGCTTTATATGTGTAAATAATGAAGAACATTGTTGTTTTGGGGTCAACAGGGTCAATAGGTGTATCGGCTTTAGATGTAATTAAAAACCTCGGCCCTGATTTTAAGGTTGTTGCTATAACTGCAAACAAAAACATAAAATTGTTTTTGGAGCAAGTTAAAACTTTTGCACCGATTTATGCAGTTGTTTACGATAAAGAAAGTTATAAGCAAGTTAAACCTGAAATGCCCAAAACAACAAAACTTCTTGTCCCGGATATTGAAAGTTTAAATTTCCTTGCAGCTTTGCCTGAAGCAGATTTAATTATAAACGGTTTAGTCGGTAGTATCGGTTTTACGCCTTTGATTTCCGCAATTAAAGCAGGCAAAACAATAGCACTTGCAAATAAAGAGCCTATTGTAATGGCCGGTGCCACAATAATGCAAGAATGTCAAAGGTGGAATGCAACAATTTTGCCGGTTGATTCCGAGCCTTCCGCCGTTTTTCAATGCCTTGAAAATGTCGATAGCCATAGTTATCAAAAAGCGCAAGGTGTTTCAAAAATTTTGCTTACAGCTTCAGGTGGACCGTTTTTTAAATATCAGGGTTCTTTAGATGAAGTTACCCCTGAACAAGCCTTAAAACATCCGCGTTGGAAAATGGGTAAAAAAATTACTGTTGATTCCGCCACTTTAATGAATAAAGGTTTTGAAACTATTGAAATTATGCACCTTTTTAATTTACCGCTTGAGAAGGTAAAAATTGTTATACATCCGCAATCAATAGTTCACTCCGCGGTGGAATATCAAGACGGCTCAATTTTGGCAGATTTATCTAACCCCGATATGCGTTTACCGATACAATATGCAATAACTTATCCGCAAAGATTACCATCCCCTGTTAATAAACTCAGTTTGCTTGAAATGCAACATCTTGATTTTTATGAGCCTGATTTTTCGCGCTTTCCTTGCCTTGCGATTATGCTTGATGCGATAAAGAAAGGGGGGGCTTACCCTGCCGTTGTCAACGGTGCTGATGAAGTTGCAGTTGCCGCATTTTTAGATGGCAAAATTCTATTTACAGATATTGCTAAAGTTATTGCTCATACAGTTAATTTATTTAAACCTACGGATGGCCCTTTAACATTACACGGCGCAGCCGAAATTAATGAATGGGCCAAAATTACCGCCGAAGAAAGTATTAAAACTCTTTCATATAAAAAAGAAAACATATAATTTAACACTTCTTCTTAAAGGCTTTAACTTCATTGGAATAACAAAAAATTATTAAATTTTTATTGACGTTTTTTTGTTGTTTTTATAAAATATATATGTAATTAGATGTAACGTTATAAAAACAAATTAGGAGAAATTATGAATAAAAAAGGTTTTACCTTGATAGAATTAATGATATGTATTTTAATTATCGGTGTATTGACAACCATTGCCATACCGGTATATACAAGAGCTAGTGAAAAAGCAAAAACAACGGAAGCAATAGAAACTCTTGGAACAGTGGCCAGTGCGGAACAGAGATATGCTTTGGAAAACAACTGGTATTCAAGTGACTTTACGGATTTAGATGTTAATATAGTCAACAAGTTGGGGGAAGTAGTTGATGATGAAACTCTCAAATTAAATAATTTTGATGTTACGGTATCGGAAGGGGTAAGGGGCTTAAAAGATACAGCGTTTGTTCGGGCAGACAGGATAAAAGATAACAGGACTTCCTATGTTATATACAGATGTATAGAGAACGGTAATGTTCTATGTTTGGATCAAGATGAAACAGATAGGATAACATGTGCAGATTTAGGTTTTGAAAATGAAGCCGATTCTATGGATCCGTGTGGTGGGAATCCTGTAAATGATGCCTCAAGTTGTGGAAGGAATTCCGGTTTTTGGTCAACAGCAACCGGAACATGTTATACAAGTGCGGAAGAAAGGTGTGCCGCACTTTCCGGAACAATGGATAATGGTATTTGTAAATATACTGATAATGATAACTCAATTAGTAATCAAATTCTTGATGATGGTATGGCTTGTTATGGTAATGCAGTAGGTACTCAAACAGTTACTAACTCCGGAGAAGTATATAGACCGCAAAATGGAGATCATGCATCATATTCCGGATCATCTTGTTATCACTCAACTGTTAATGAAGGCGGAGTTTGTTACGGTAATGGGAAATGGGGGTGTTCGGAGAGTATAATTCAAAATGGAGGAAAATGTATAGCTTTAGATCAAGCGACATGCGTTGGTACTCACATTAATGAAGGAGGGATTTGTACCGGTCAAAATGTAGATAAAGCATGCTATTATTCAGAGATAAACCAAGGTGGGGAATGTCAGGCAAACGGTTATCAATCTTGTTTCGCCAGCACCATAAACGAAGGAGGTATATGTAGAGATACTCCTAACGTTACTTACGGTTGCAAACAGAGTCTTGTTAAGTCCGGTGGAGTGTGCATAGGTTCAGGTTATCAAAGTTGCAGACAACTTACTATTGAGGCGGGCGGTATTATGGTGGCAAAAAGTGCTACTGCTGGATATCTTAATAATTATGCTCCTGCAAGTGGGGATAAACCGGCAGGTTGTTGCGTAGATTGTGTAAATTCAGGATATTGTGCTTCTTCCGGACATAAATGTACCCATTTAACTGCCAAACAAATAGAAGATTATTGTGCAATGTAAAAATTATATTTTTGTGATAAATATCCCCCGGCAAAACCGGGGGATAATTTTTTAAAAATTGTTCAGTTTATGCTTAACTATTTACACAATTTTCATTTAAAACAAAGCATTGCCAATCTTTTTCAGCCAAACGGTCTTTACTTGTTTGGAAGTAACTTGCAAACATTGCTGTTTCAAAATTGTCCAGAGTTTCAAGGTAGGCCAACTGTTGTTCTTCCGTCAAATTGCCTTCTTCTACATAATTAATAAAGCATTTTGTAAAATCATCGTCATATATTGTATTATAAACTAATTTCACATTATTATTTGTGGCAAGAGCATCGGTAATTTCATCGGTTGCATTTAAATATATTGTAGATGGATTATAGCCTGTATAGTATCTCAAAATTTCTTCCGCTGCTATAAGGGCAATTATTGGGCCTATACCACGCAATCTTTGATTGCCGGATTTTATAGATTTTACTGCCCACTCTTCTAAACTTTGTAACCATCCTTTTGCATTTGGCATTAGGGCTTCCAATCTTGAAACGGGAACCTCTTTTATAATTTTTGTAAGAGTTTTTGCATTTTCTTTAGAAAGTGTGCCGAATTCTTGATGCAATGATTGTTGCCTGAAGATATTTCTTTGCCCACGTATACCAAATCTCGCTTGGCTTTTTATTTCTTCATATGCCGGATCAGCTAATTTTGACATATTGTCCAAAATATATAGTCTAGCCAATAAATTACGTTCTTCGGCAGGTATGGTGCTGTCTGCATAGGCCATTTCCATTAACTTGGTAAATTTAGATAGGAAGAATTTTATATTTGTTTTTGATGCAAATAAATCTTTAAGAAGAATGCCGGTATGATCCCTCATAAAAGAATCCCAAGAGAAAATCTTTGTCATTGCAGGTATTGTATGCCTTGCTAAACTTTCCGCAGGAACTGAAGTTTCCATTAGTTTTAAAGGTAAATTATTATGTGTGAGTTCAGATAAAAACAAATTTAAACTTCTTGACATCGGGCCGTATTTGTTTGCTTGTTGAGTGAATCCTTCAAGGAAAGTTTCAAGTAATTTTTTGTCACCTTGGGATACTAATTTTATAAGATCTTCTTTTAATGATCTTGTTATATGATCTATGATGTGCGGATTGTCGGAGAAGAAAGATAAGTATAAAGTACTTGCCTGGTTTTTTCCTTCTAAGGCAGCTGTTATCATATCGAAATCCGGTTTTGCAAAACTTGTTTCTATCAAAAAATACCAATCTGTTTTGGAAATTAATTCCTCACTGCCAAGTTGTTTCCTTAAATAATTTAAAAACGGTACTCTTTCTTCTTGGGAAAGTATTTTCATGTTCTCTCTCATCGATATACCAAAATCCATTATTCTGTCTGTATCTCTTATTTGGTTTGGTTCTTTCATCTTATTTAATGCTGTCAGCATTTCCTGTTTTGCTTGCTCTACCGGTATATTGGTTATAATATTTGCAATTTCTGCTTGTTCTTGTTTAAGGTCTAAATCAAAATTTATAGCATAGGAAGGCACAATAAATTGTGTTGTAATAAGTACAGAGAAAATGATATGTTTTAATTCCATAAGATCCCCATACTCATATAATGACATTATATGGAAATTATTTCAAGTGCAAAAGGACCCTAATTAAAATAGGCCTTAAGACCTACTATTTTAAGAGATTATTTATAATATTTTCTTGGTTATTTAAAGCAAGCAGTTTGTTGCGCAGATCGGCAGCTTTTTTGCATTTTTTCAATAAGAACACACAAAGTACAACGCCGTTTGGTGTAAAGACATAAGGCAAACGTTTTGCATAACGTAAACGTTCTGCATGGGTTACACAATAATTTTTTACTAAATCCTGTTTTTCTTCTTCGTTTAATTTAAAATATGTTTCCTTTGGGAAGACGGTAATGTTTCTTTTAAAAAAAGAAATAAAACTTTTAGGCAGTAAATCTAAAGCTTTTGCCAAATCTGAATCAGTTATTACTTGATTGTTCCTTATTATTCTAAAATTCATTTATTTTCCTTGGGAATAAATTTCAAAATTTCCGCCAAAGTTTGTTTTAAGTCGTAAGGTTTTGAAATAAAATGGTCTGCCCCTGCATTTTTCGCGCGTTCAATATCCTCCGGTGCGGTTAAAGTGGACATTATTATAACAGGTATTTTCATTAAAGCCATATCACTCTTTACCGCCTGACAAATTTCAAAACCGTTTACATGTGGCAGCATCAAATCTAGTAAAATGATACTTGGCTTGTATTTTTTTATTTCAATAACGGCACGCCTACCGTCATTAATCCACAAAACCTCATGCCCTTTCATTTCCAGAGCAGGTTTAATAATTTGTGCCAAAGTTTTTGAATCTTCAATTAAAATTATTTTTGCCATTTATTCCGCCTTTTGTGATTGCTTTTCAAGGTATTCCTGTGCACGGTTTTTGCGCATAGGTGTCGGTTCTGAAAGTTTTAAACCCCAATATACAAAAATACTTATAATGCCGGGGATAATATAATAAACAACACGGTAAATCAAAGCGGCCATTAATGCGGTGTCCCAATCAATACCCGCTTGGGAGAACACTGTTGCCATGGCAATTTCCATAGCGCCTATTCCGCCCGGCAAAACCGGTATCAAAGTCGTTGCCATCCCAACGGCAAAACCCGCAAGCAATATGCCTATACCGATTTTTACGCCAACTGCCAAAAACGCAAGATATAAAATTAAAATAGTAAATATCCAGTCCCCGCACACATATAAAATAGTAGCAGTCATTTTACTTTTATTTTTGTGTATGGTTTTTATACCATTATCTAGTTGTGTAGTGAATGCAGAAAAATTATTTTTTGGTATCAATGCTCCGAAAAGTTTATATATTACCTTATTTGTATACATAAACATTTTGCGAAGGCCTTTGTAGCGAAATTCACTGTTAAAGAAAAATGCCGTTATAGCCGCACCGACTAATGCAATACATACAACTGCAATAAAATTTCTAACAATTTGTTCCCTAGACATTCCGCTTGAAAGTACCAAAAGTAAAGTGCCCTGCAAAATAATTGCAAATAAAACTACATATAAAAGAACGGTTATAACAATACTTGCCATAACACTAATACCTAAAGGTATACCGCGTTTACCTAGCAAATGCGCACGCAAAGCAAAACCGCTTACACCCATTGTTGAGACCAAATAATTTACTGTTGTAGAAACAAATGCTATGCTCATACAAGCGCCGACGCTTATTTTGCGGCCCAGCAATTTTAAAGTTTCCCATAAAGAAAGGCCCATAAAAACATAAATTATGCCCGAAGCAAGCATAGACAGTATCAAATAAAATGTATTAACCTCGCGCCAGATTTTGAGGAAATTATCTTTGCCGTTATAAATAAACCATATCAATGCCGATACGGAAATAAGGCAACTTAAAATAACCCAAATATGTTTTTTTATGGTGTTCATAAAACTCCCCTTTATAAATTATATAATTTAATTAGAGGTTTGTTATGGAAAACATTTTAATTTCAGGTGCAAGAACAAATAATTTAAAAAACGTTACTTTAAAATTACCGCGCGGTAAAATGATTGTGATGACCGGTTTATCCGGCTCAGGCAAAAGTTCCCTTGCCTTTGATACAATTTACGCGGAAGGGCAAAGAAGATATGTTGAAAGCATGTCCGCCTATGCCAGGCAATTTTTGGACTTGATGCAAAAGCCTGATGTCGATTTGATTGAAGGTCTTTCACCGGCTATTTCCATAGAACAACGCGCACCTGCCCGTAACCCACGCTCCACAGTTGCAACAGTTACGGAAATTTATGATTATTTACGCCTTTTATTTGCACGTATCGGCAAACGCTATTGCCCGGAATGCGGCAGGCCTGTTCAACAATATTCTTTGCAGGCTATTTGCGAAGATATCTTAAAAAAATACTCAGGGAAAACAGTTACCGTTTTAGCCCCTTTAATACAAGGTAAAAAAGGGACTTATGAGGAACTTTTTGCGCGCCTTAAAAAAGAGGGTTTTGTGAAAATTTTGGCAAACGGGGAAGAATATGATTTGTCTAATCCGCCTGTTTTAGCGCGTTATAAAAAACATAATCTTGATTTAATTGTAGACGAAATTTTAATTTCACTTGAGGAAAAAGAACGTTTGACAGAAGCATTAGAGCTTGCAACAAAATATTCAAAGGGTTTGGTGCGTATTTCGGAAAACGGGAAAGTTTTTACTTATAGCGAAAATAATGCTTGTGCTCATTGCGGTATCGGTTTTACCGATTTGGAACCGCGCTTATTTTCCTTTAATGCACCGCAGGGCGCTTGCCCGGAGTGTAACGGGCTTGGCCTTAAAATCGAAATTGATGAAGATTTGGTTGTACCGGATAAAAATCTCTCAATTTCGGAAGGTGCAATTTATGCATGGAGTTCCCCGGTAACAAATAAAACTAACCGTTGGAAAAATTCCTGGGCAGGTTATTATTACGAAATTTTAAGTTCAGTTTGCCGCCGCCAGCATATATCAATGACAAAACCTTGGAAAGATTTAACCCGCAAACAACAGGAAATAATTTTGTTCGGCGGTGAAGATGTGGATTATAAAGTTTCCTGGACGGGTAATGATGCACCTTTTGAAGGCGTAATTAATAATTTAAAACGCCGTAACAGTGATAGCGAAAGCGAATTTGTGCGTGAGGCGGTTTATGAAAGATTTATGCGTGAAATTGAATGCCCTGTTTGCCATGGCGCGCGTTTAAATAAAGAGGCCCTTGCCGTTAAAATCAACGGTAAAAATATTGCGGAAATTTCCCAGATGCAAGTTGGGCAAGCGCTTGATTTTATAAACAATTTAAAATTAACAGAGCGTGAAGAACTTATTGCAAAACAAGTCTTAAAAGAAATACGCGCACGGCTTGGTTTTTTAAATAGTGTTGGGCTTTCTTATTTAACTTTGAACAGAAAATCTCAAACACTTTCCGGCGGAGAGGCACAACGTATACACCTCGCAACACAAATAGGCAGCGGTTTAACAGGCGTTTTATATGTGCTGGATGAGCCGACAATCGGTTTGCATTCCCGCGATAATGATCGTCTTATTGAAACACTTAAAAAATTGCGTGATCTGGGTAATACTTTAATTATTGTGGAACACGATAAAGACACTATGCTTGCGGCGGACCATCTTGTTGAACTTGGCCCTGCGGCAGGTTTAAACGGTGGGCAAATTGTTGCCGAAGGCAGTTTAAAAGAATTTGTTAAAAATAAAAATTCAATTACAGCCGCTTACTTGAACGGAACAAAACAAATTTTGCCGAACTTAGACCCTAAAAAACCTTCTAAAAAATGGCTTGAAATTTGCGGGGCAAAACAATTTAACTTAAAAAATATTAATGTTAAAATTCCACTTGGTTTATTTGTTTGTGTGACGGGTGTTTCCGGTTCCGGTAAATCAACTTTGGTACATAATGTTCTATACAATGCTCTTGCCAAAAAGTTTTACGGTTCAAAAGAACAACCGGGTGCACACCGCGATATTAAAGGGCTTGAACACATAAATAAGGTAATTATTGTGGATCAAACCCCGATAGGTAAAACACCACGCTCAAATCCTGCTACTTACACGGGTGTTTTTACTGCGATACGTGAACTTTTTGCACAAATGCCCGAAGCTAAAAGACGCGGTTATAAAGCCGGACGTTTTAGTTTTAATATTAAAGGCGGCCGCTGTGAAAAGTGTGAAGGCGACGGTATTATAAAAATACAAATGCAATTTTTACCGGATATTTATGTTAAGTGCGAAGAATGTGACGGTAAAAGATTTAACGAGGATACACTTACAGTTAAATTCAAGGGTAAAAATATTTCTGATGTTTTAGAAATGACTGTGGACCAAGCAGTTGACTTTTTTGCCGATATTCCCAAAATCAAAAAGACTTTAAAAACTTTACAAGATGTCGGCCTTGGCTACATTAAATTGGGACAAAGTGCCACCACTTTATCGGGCGGAGAGGCACAAAGGGTTAAACTCGCAGATGAACTTTCCCGCCGTGCAACAGGGGACACACTTTATATTTTAGATGAGCCTACAACCGGCTTGCATTTTGCCGATATTGATAAACTCCTAAAAGTTCTGCATCGCTTGAGCGACCAAGGGAATACCGTTTTGGTAATTGAACATAACCTTGATATTATTAAAACGGCTGACTGGATAATTGATCTTGGCCCCGAAGGGGGGGACAAAGGCGGTTATATTGTGGCGGAAGGCTCTGTTCCTGAAGTCTCAAAGAGCCCAAGTTATACCGGTAAATATCTGAAAGCCGAACTTGAAAGTATAAAATAAATTTTCTGTACGCGCGCGCTATTAGTTTGCTATAATGTAGATATGAAGAATTTCTGCCACTACCTTGAGTATCTGGGCCTCAGGTTTTTAATTTTCATTTTAAGCCTGATGCCGGAGAGTATCCTCATCAAATTTGGGGAGTTTATGGGCCTTGTTCTCACCAAAGTTATGCCCAACAGATATAAAAGGAGTATTGCTGATATTCAAAAAGTTTTCCCAAACAAAACACCGGAAGAATGCCAACAGATTGCTAAAAAATCTTGGATAAATATCGGCCGCATTGTAACGGAATTTGCACATGCAATAAAATTACCTAAAGAAGAAATAATTAAAAAAATCCGTTTTGTAAATTGTGAAAATTTCTTTAAAGATAACCAAGAAGGAAAAGGCGGTATTTTACTCTTAGGGCATTTCGCAAATTGGGAACTCCTTGGCCTTGCAACTGCCATAAAAACCAAAAAAATGGCCTTTGTTGCTTACCCGCAAAATAATAAATATGTTGATGAATATATTACGAAACTCAGAAGTCTGTTCGGTAGCACTTTGATAAGTTCCCATAACCCGTTTTTTGCTTCTTTTAGAGCCGTAAAAAAGGGTGCTTTGCTCGCAATTTTAGCGGACCAAAGCGTAATATCTTCAAAATTTTATATGAATTTTTTAAATAGGCCGGCAGAAGTTTCCCCAATGCCGGCTGTACTTTCTTTAAAAACAGGTGTTCCTGTGCATTGCTTGGAATTTTACCGCGATGGGGATCAATTAATTGCCCATTGCAGTGAAAGTATTTATCCACCGAAAGTAGAATATTCCACACAAGCTGTGGCAGATTATACAAAGGTTTTGCAAGCTAAACTGGAAAAAAATGTTCTTGACCATCCTGAAGATTGGCTTTGGGCACATAACAGATGGAAACGTGAGGCCGAGGCCCGTAGAGCTTTAGAGGAGGGTAAAGTCCGTGCCGATTAAAGAGAGTAAAACTCCGTTAAATAAAGCTGTTTTTTTAGATAGGGATGGCACCGTTATTTTTGAAAAACCGGGCGTATATTTGGCCGATCCCAAAAAAGTCCGGCTTTACAAAAATACTCTAATCGGGCTTAAAAAACTTTACAAAGCAGGTTATAAATTGTTCATTGTTTCCAATCAATCAGGTATAGGGCGCGGTTATTTTGACGAAGATACCATGCTTTCTGTTATGGCTTCAATGTTAAAAAAATTAAAAGGTGTGAAAATCGAAGGCATAAGTTATTGCCCCCATGCACCTAACGAAAAGTGCCAATGCCGCAAACCTTTACCGAAAATGGGTAAACAAATTATTAAAGGTTATAAACTTAACACTAAAAAATGTTTTATGATCGGTGATAAAAAAAGTGATATGGAGTTTGCTAAAAATATCAAAGTTGAAGGCATTTTAGTTTTAACCGGTAACGGCCGAAAGCAAGCAAAAAAATATAAAGCCGAACTGAAAAATTTTAAACATTGTACCGATTTAAAAAGTGCCGCGAATTATATTTTAGATAAAGAGGTTTTATGAGAAAAATTTTATTTGTAGTTTTTTGTTTCATTTTTATTTGTGCTTGTAAGACAGCACAGAAAGAAATGCCTACGCAAGATGTACAAACACCGGAACAACAAATTGCAGCGCAAGAATTTGTAACACAGGAATCTACCGAAACTGAAGTTGCAGTAGAAAAACAAGAACCCAAACAAGAGACAAAACCAAAACAAATTACCAAAACTGAAACAGTACAAGAAATTAAACAAGAAACAAAAACAACCGTTAAAGAGGAAGTAAAACAAGAAACTACCCCAACGAAACCGACGGAAATAATTACTACCGAAGTTAAACTTGATCCGGCAAACCCACCGAAAGAAATTTTAAAAACCGATGACGGACGTTTAACCCACCCTTGGTATTTTATGAAAGTTTCTACTTTCTCACCTGAAGGTAAAGCACCGCTTTGGTTCGGGGAAGAATTAAATTATAAAATATCCTGGGCTTTTGTTACCGCCGGAGAAGCTACAATTAAAGCAGATAAACTTTTATATAACGGTAAGGAATATGCTTATCAAATTGAAACGCTTGCCAAATCTTACCCGGTAATAGACAAAATGTTTAAAGTTCGCGATATAAATATGTCTTGGATAAAATCAGATTTATCAAAATCTTTGGGTTATTGGCAAAGTGTGCGTGAAGGCTCTTATAAGCGTGACGAGTGGCTTAATTTCGATTATAAAAATAATTATTACAATATGTATAAGCAAAATAAGAGAGGGGAACTTTATAAGTTTACCACACCTTTTACCGGAACAGAAGTTTTTGATGTTTTGAGTGCTTTATATTATGTAAGAAACCCTAAGATTTCATTGAAAGATACCATTTATTTTGATATAGTTAATGTAAATAAACAATATCCCCTAAAAGTAATTGTTCACGGTAAAGAAAAGATTAAAACCAAAGCAGGTACTTTTAATTGCATAGTCGTTGAGCCTATGATAAGCGGGGAAAGTATTTTTGTAGTAAAAGGTAAGAGTTTAAAAGTTTGGTTGACTGATGATGAATACCGTCTGCCGGTAAAATTGGCGGTGGAAGTTTTTATAGGTTCGGTTAAAGCAGAACTTTATTCTTATAAGAAAGGGGGGAATTTATGAAAACCTCAGAATTAAAAAAGTATAATGCTTTAATAGATAAATTTAAAGGCAAAGAGATTATAGTTATAGGCGATGTCATGCTTGACCATTTTGTCAAAGGTAGTGTAAGCCGAATTTCACCTGAAGCACCTGTACCTGTGGTAAGCGTAGATCAGGAAGATTTTGTTGCAGGCGGTGCAGGGAACGTCGCAGTTAATTTGGCGGTTTTGGGGGCAAAACCAAAAGTGATTTCAGTTTTGGGTGATGATGCAAACGGTATAATCTTGAAACAATTTTTACAAAGTAAAGGTGCTGATGTTAGTAAGATCGTCGTTGATGAAACAAGACCTACAACACAAAAAGTACGTATTATCGCAGAACGCCAACAAGTGGTAAGGGTTGATAGAGAATCAAAGGCTCGTATAAATAAAGAAGTATCAAACGAGTGCCTTTCAAATTTTAAAGAGGCTTTAAAGACTGCAAAAGGTGTAATAATGTCTGATTACGGTAAGGGTATGCTTTCCGATCATAATATACAAGATATTATAAAAGCCTGCCGTGCAAAGAATATTCCTGTTTGCGTGGACCCTAAAATTGATAATTTCTTAAAATATAAAAATATTACCTGTATGACACCAAATACCAAAGAGGCTTGGGAAGGCATGGGTCTTCCAGCCAAAAAAGATGAAAAATCAATTTTAGATTTGGGTAAAAAAATTTTAAAAACACTAAAAGCAGATTCTATTTTAATTACTCGCAGTGCACAAGGTATGACTTTATTTGAAAAAGGTAAAAACCCAAAAATTACCACTATAAAAGCAACAGCAAAAGAAGTTTTTGATGTCACAGGTGCAGGTGACACTGTTATATCCGTTTTGACACTTGCTTTGGCTTGTAAAGCAAGTTTGAAAGATGCAGCTTTTATTGCAAATGAAGCGGCCGGCCTTGTAGTAGGCAAACTTGGTACCGCAACAGTTACTGCAGAAGAAATAAAAGGAGTTTTAAATAAATGAAAGATACTTTAATTGTTATTCCCGCACGTTATAGTTCAACGCGTTTACCCGCCAAAGTTTTGGCTGAAATTGACGGCAAACCTATCATACAGTGGGTTTACACAGCATGTAAAAATGCAAAAGTCGGCGACGTTTTGATTGCTACTGAAAACGATAAAATCGTAGAAGCCGCTAAAAAATTTAATGCAAAAGCAGTTTTAACAAGTTCTAAATGCCAAAGCGGAACAGACAGGGTTTTTGAGGCATACAAAAAAACTAAGCATAATTATAAATACATTGTAAACGTGCAAGGGGATGAGCCTTTTGTTCAAGCATCTACAATTAAAAATGTTGTTAATCTTTTAAAAAAGGATAAACAAGCTGATATTTCGACAGCCTGTTACCCGACTTTAGATGAAAAAACAGTTATAGAACCAAGCCATGTCAAAGCTGTTTTAACAGGTAAAAAACAAGCGCTTTATTTCTCACGCTCCGTTATTCCTTTTAAGAGGGAGATAACAAAAGAAACAGCTAAAGTTCCTTTCTATATACATTGCGGTATTTATGGTTATAAAGAAGCCGCTTTAAAGAAATTTGTTAAACTTCCAAAAAGTACTCTGGAGAATTTGGAAAAATTAGAACAACTTCGCGCTTTAGAAAACGGTTTAATAATAAAATCTATTTTAATTGAGAAGGCAGGCCCTGCTATCGATACTCCGTCAGACTTAATTAAAGCTAGGGCTTATGCTAAAAAAATTACAAAGAAATAATGTGAGGGATTATGTCAAAATTTATTTTTATTACAGGTGGTGTAGTTAGTTCTTTAGGGAAAGGTATTTCCGGTTCAAGTATAGCAAAACTTTTACAACTTCGCGGTTTAAAGGTTAATATGGTTAAATGCGATCCTTATATTAATGTTGACCCTGGCACTTTAAGCCCTTATCAACATGGTGAAGTTTATGTTACCAAAGACGGTGCCGAAGCAGATTTGGACCTCGGTACCTATGAACGCTTCTTAGGTGTTGAAATGACCCACCATAACACAAATACTGCCGGCTCAATTTACCAAACCGTTATTAACAGAGAAAGAAAAGGTGATTATAATGGTACAACCGTGCAAGTAATTCCACATGTTACAAATGAGATTAAATCCCGCTTTATTCCTTTTGAAAAAGATTTTGATGTGACTGTTATCGAAATAGGCGGTACAGTTGGTGATATGGAAAGTTTACCGTTCATAGAGGCAGCCCGCCAATTTAAACTTGAACGCGGTTGGAATAATGTAATGTGTGTTCATGCGACTTTGATACCATATATCGCGAGTGCCGGTGAACTTAAAACAAAACCGACACAGCATTCCGTCACAAAATTACGTGAAATCGGGCTTGAACCGGACGTTTTAATTTGCCGCAGTGAACACCCACTCCCTCAAAAGATGAAAAAGAAAATTTCACTTTTTTGCAGCGTTCCTGTAGAAGCAGTAATTGAAGCAAGGGATGTCCCTTCAATTTATTTACTTCCTGAAAATTTCGAACAACAAAATTTAACTGACCTTATAATTAAACGTTTGGGTTTAAAACCTAAAACGAAGAATGACGGAAAATGGTTTAATTTCGTTAAAAAAGCAGCAAAGGTCAGTAAAGAAATAACCATTGCTATTGCCGGTAAATATGCGGAATTACATGACGCATACAAATCAGTTGCAGAATCTTTAAATTTAGCCGGTATGTCTAATGGCGTAAAAGTCAAAATCAAATATGTTAACACTGAAACTGACACTATACCAGCTGCCCTAAAAGGTGTGCAAGGTATTATTGTTCCGGGTGGTTTCGGCAAACGCGGCGTAGAAGGTAAAATTAAGGCTATAAAATATGCCCGTGAAAATAAAATTCCGTTTTTGGGGATTTGCCTCGGTATGCAATGCACCGTCATAGAAGCAGCACGCAATTTGGCAGGCCTCAAAGATGCGGATTCTACCGAACTTAACCCTAAAACTAAACATCCTGTTATTGCTATGATGGAAGAACAAAAAACAGTTAAGCTACTAGGTGGAACAATGAGGCTCGGTAATTACCCTTGTAATTTAGAAAAGGGTTCTTTAGCACATAGATTATATAAAAAGAATCTTATTTTGGAACGCCATCGCCACCGTTATGAATATAATACGGAATTTGTAAAAGAATTAGAGGCAACAGGCTTACATATTACGGGCTGGCATAAAAATACTTTGCCGGAAATTGTGGAATATAAAGATCACCCATTTTTTATTGCGGTACAATTTCATCCGGAGTTTAAGAGCAGCCCGATGAACCCTCACCCTTTGTTTGACGGTTTAGTAAAAGCGGCTTTGAAAGCAAAAAAATAAAACTTTTGCTATAATATTTATGACACAGGAGAGTTTATGAAAAAAATAATTTTTCCTTTAATTGCAGTGCTTATGTTAAGTGCTTGTGTAGGAAGAGACAAGCCAAGAAAGTATTATGATGAAGAGGAAAAACTGACAAACAGTGCACTCTGCCCTACGAGAAAAAATGAAGCAAAATGGGCAAAACAAACCCCTAGGGAAATGCTCGAAAGTAATAATATTCCAAGCATTGAGTTTGAGTTTGACAGTACCATAATTAAGCATAAGTCTTATGAAATTTTAGATAAAGTGGCTGAAGTCTTAAACACCGACAGCAGAATAAAATTGGTCATAGAAGGCCATACCGATCCGGTTGGTACCAATGAATATAATGACTGGCTATCAGGTGCAAGAACTTCTGCAATAAAAGATTATTTAGTATCAAGGGGCGTGACATCTGAATCTATCAAAACTTTCGGGCATGGTAGCAGAAAACCGATAAATGCCACTGATACACCAGAAGGGCGTGCTTGCAACAGGCGTATAACCATGCGCTTCACAACCCGCCCTTGGAGAACAGTTTTTTAGGAGGACGTATGATACCTACTATAGTAGAAAAAAATAATATTTACGACATTTATTCCCGCCTTTTACAAGATAGAATTATCTTTGTCGGGGGACCGCAAGGCGAAATAGGCACAGAAATTGCAAATATAATTATTGCACAACTTTTATATTTGGATGCCCAAGATTCTTCCCGCTCAATAAATTTATACATTAATTCACCGGGCGGTGTAGTAACTGCAGGGCTTGCAATTTATGATACTATGCAATATATTAAAGCCCCTATTACAACAATTTGTATGGGGCAAGCAATGAGTTTCGGTGCAGTACTTCTTGCAGCAGGGTCTAAAGGCAAACGATATGCTTTGCCTCATGCAAGAATTATGATACACCAACCCTTGATTTGGGGAGGTTTATCGGGCCAAGTTACCGATATTGAAATCGAAGCAAAAGAACTTCGTGAAAATAAAGAACATTTGCTTGATATTTTGGCCCATCATACCGGCCAATCTAAAGAGAAAATTAGGCAAGATAGTGAACGCAATTATTATATGTCCGCAGAAGAAGCAAAAGCTTACGGCATAATTGATGAAATCTTGCCGCTTAAAAAATAAAATGCGTCGTTTGATTTTAACCCTGCTTTTAAATTGTTTATGCATTAGTGCGTTTTCTAAACAAGAAAGCAGGGTTAATTTTTTGCGTGATTTAGAAAATTCTCCTGCTTTAAATAATTCAGTTTACAGTGTTTATGCAAAATATGTGGGGGGAAAAGATATTATCGAAAAAAATAAAAATGTCTTGCTTGTTCCCGCAAGTGTTTTGAAACTTTTCACAACTGCTGCAGTATTGGAAATTTTAGGCACAGATAAAACTTTTGAAACTAAGGTTTATTTAGACGGCAAAATAAAAGGTAAAACTTTAGAAGGCGATATTTATTTAGTTGGTGCGGGGGATCCGTCTTTTGGCAGTAAAGATTTTAATAATGAATCTTTTTATAAAGATTTATTTGCTTCTTGGGCTAGCATACTTAAAAATAAAGGAATAAGTCAAATAAAAGGCAATATTTATGCTGATGATTCTTTATTTAGCGGTATGCAACTTCCCTGGCAGGCAAATTTTAAAAATATTGGCAATTATTTTGCTGCTAAAGCGGATGCTTTGACTATCGCAAATAATAAATATAAAATTATTTTTCCGCCGGTAAAAGATGGGGAAAATAATATCATGCCACTTTCAACCGAACCCAAAATTAAAGGATTAAAATTTAAAAGTGATGTTTATTCTTCCCCTAAAATTACGAGGGAAGATGTTTATGCTACTTTTGAACCGGCAAGCAATATCATTAATCTAAACGGTGCCTTACCTATAAGTGAAACCGAAACCGAAATTTATGCCTCTTTACCAAATCCTGCTGAATTTGCCGCAGAAAGTTTTGTGGAATCTTTACAAAATGCTGGTATTAAGGTTTCAGGTAAGGCAGGAATAAAAAAGGGGAGAGATTATTCTCAAAAACAATTGCTGTTTACACATATTTCACCAAGTATAAAAAATATTGTTAAACGTACAAACAAAAGAAGTGATAATTTATATGCAGAAGTTTTGGTTAGGGATATTAGTGCGTATACCGGCGGTAATGGTACGGCTGAAGATGGCCTTAAAAAAGTAAAAGATACTTTAATAAATATGGGTATTTCTGAAGAAGATTTTGATATTTATGATGCAAGCGGGCTTTCTTATGTAAATAATGTTTCTTGTAAAGCCACGGTTACTTTGTTGGAACAAATTTTAACAAAACCTTATGTTCAGGAGTTTAAAGACAGTTTAGTTATAGCAGGTAACCGAGATGAAAAAAGTTTATTTTCAAGTAGAGTTTCAAATAAGCCTTTTGCTCAAAAAACACTTTTAAAAACAGGCGCTTTGGATAAAGCGCGCACTATTGCCGGTTATACAAAAGATGAAAAAGGTAAAGATATCATTTTTTGTTTCTTCGTAAATAATTTTAAAACAAATGGGCGCAATATTACTGCTTTGCAAGATAAATTTCTAACCTATTTGGCCACTAATAATTAAAAATTTCAAAACCTATATTGGCATTTTCCAAATTCTTTATGGCTTGCTGTTCTATTTTTCTTTGCATACTATCAGCGTGTCTTTGAATTAGATAACCTCGTATATGAATTGATGTTAGAGCTTTTATTTTAGTTTGCATTTCAGGGGTTTTCTCTACTAAACGAGGCAAAGGTTCGATTTTAATTTCAGCCCCTTTAAAATCGCCGAAATTTACAAAATCTCTGTTTTGCAAAAGGCTTGTTAAATCAAGTAAAGCCCAAAAATATTTTTCAGGCTTTTCACCGTATGTTAAATAGGTGTTAACATAATCTAAAGCATAAATTTTTATGATGGCCTCTTTATATCTGGTTTCAATGCGTTGTCGTTTTTGTACAAGACTCAAATCGGAATTGTTTTGTATTTTTTCTATTTCTTTATCCAAATTAAAATCATGCTTCAGCGCGATATGTAAATCCCTTTGTGTCCCAAGTGGAGTTTTATCTTTATCAGGAATGTTAAATGCATTTTTTATTAGATCAGTATATTTATCTAGCAATGGAAATGATGCCCCAAACCCTATAAGAGTACTGCTTATACGATTAAAATTAGTTGTTGCTACTAATCCCATCGGGTTGGAAAATAAAGTTCTTAAGTTCCAAGCAAGCCCGGATAAAAACGAATATCCGGCGACAGTAGTTGCCTCAGCCGCTATGTAATCTGAAAGAACTATAAAAGAGGCAATAATTAATGCGTATGTACCTATATCACCGCAATTTGAACCAAAACGGTCAGATTTATAAAAAGGATTACTTTTTAATTTTTCATATATTTCATTAGATAAAGCATTTATTTCATCACTAATTTCCTTCGAGGTAAAATTTCCGTAGGGGGAATTTTTCCAATTTTGACCTTTGCGAATGTTATCGTACTCATTATATTTTTTATCTAATAGAATTTGAACCCTTATATCATCTGAAAATATGAATCTTTTATCAAATTGTGCTTGGGTTTGCGGTAAGTTTTCCATTTCTTGAGTAAATTTGCTGAAAAGAAAATCTTGAATATTTTTGTTTATTCTTTCAATTTCTTCATCTGTTAATATTCTGCATTCATCTGATTTTTGGGGGATTTTATCAGCAATTAAAGATTTTTGACGTTTTGGAGACGATAAATTCTGCGCTATAACCTATTGAGGTGCTAAAAGGGTAAATATTACATATAAAGTGAGAAGTTTTCTAATAATCTTCATAATATAATTTTACCTGGCTTGCTGATACTTTGCAAGGGTAAAAGGACCTAGTAGAAAATAGGTCTTTTGTAGCATTTGACAAGGGCTGTATATCATTATATAATTATATTATGGGAAATGAAAACAACACTAAGAAAGATTTTACCGTTAATCCGTTAAAATTATGGCGTGACGTAAAAGATGCCGCCTTGATGTTTTTTAACGTTTGTTGCGGTAGATATCCTCTACCGAAGAGGAGTTTGATTTGGATCGCAATATTTTTGGTATATGCCTTTATTCCGTTTGATTTGATACCGGACCCGTTGGTAGCCATGTTCGGCTTGGGTGCTGCCGACGATTTATTGGTTTTAGTTTATATTTTAAATAAAATGTCACCCGATTTAGAAAAGTTTAGGTTTTTTAGGAATACCAAGATTAACAAGAAAGATTATGTCGAAGCCGAAATTGTAGAAGATAATAATGAAAAAGTTAATTAAGATTATAAAAGTATTTGTTATTGTTTTGCTAGGGGTAATAATCGTTAGCGGTGGGGCATTATATTTCTTTTTCCCGACGGATAAGGTTAAATCTGCGGCAAAAAATTTTATAAAAGAAAATTATAACCGTGAAATGGATTTCCAAGATGTGTCATTGGCTTTTATAGGTATAAAAATAAATGATTTTAAAATCTCAGAAGAAGGAACATTTAATAACGGTACCTTTGCCGAAGCAACCGAAGCAACCCTGAAAGTTGAGTTTCTACCGTTATTAACCGGGAAAATTCGTGTAAATAAATTACTTTTACGCGGAGTCAAAGTAAATGTCATTAAAGATACCGAAGGTAAATTTAACTTTGACAATTTTATTTCTAATCAAGCGGAAACTGTAGAAGTAAAACAACAAAATACTTCTTCCTCAAACATTTCGGTGTTTGCTGAAAATATAGATTTACAAAATTCATCTTTTCACTATGAAGATAAACAAACAAAAACGGAATTTGATATTGATAACTTAAATATCAATATACAAAATTTTTCCTTAACAGATTTCTTTTCCTTTCATTTAGATCTTCAAACTTCCTTGAATATGGATGATATCAAACTAACACCGGTTACTTTAGATTTGCAAGGCCGAGCCCATTTGGAAAATTTAAATTTATCTAAAGCGTTTATTGAAATTGATCCTTTTACTTTGTCCTATAAGGAAGCAAAAATGATATTTACAGGGAAAATGACAAATTTTGATAATCCTTTGCTTACTTTAGAAGGTAAAATTGAGGGTATAAACGATAAAGTTATTAAATCAATTACCCCTATGGACTTGCCTGTTTTTGCTTTACCTGCAGCTGATTTAGCGGTTAAGGCTAATATAGATTTGGAAACCAATAAAGCTAATATTGCCAAAGCAGATATAGTAATTGGAAATTCTTATATAAAAAATGAAGCGGATATAGATTTCTCGGCAGAAGATCTTATATATACGGCAAAAACAAACTTTTATTTATCTCTAACTGACATTTATAAAAGTGCAAAAGAAATGCTTAAGGAAATTGCCCCCGAAGGTGTCATTACCGGGAATATTCAGACTGTCTCTGCTAAACCTGATCCGAAAATTAAAGGTAAAATTACTTTAAAAAATCTTGGTGCAATAATCGCAGAAAAACAACTTAAAAATTTTAATGGTGAAATTACGATAAATTCGCTAAAGAATATAAAAACAAATGTTATGAACGGCAGTTATAATGACTCTAAATTTGTAACCTCACTGGCATACAGCCAACCGGCAAAACCGATTAATATTGATTTCATGCTTGATTTAGATAAATTTACATTGGATGATATAAATTTCGATGAAATATTAAGTTCTTCATCAGAAACAGCTAAAGGGGGAGAAGTCCAAGAAAAACAAAGTTCTGACTTCGGGACATATAATATCAAAGTGGATGTTAAAGTCAAAGAAGTTGCAAATAATGTTTTGACGGCAAAAGACCTTATTTTGAAAGCAGATCTTAAAAATTTTGCTAATGACTTAAGTAATTTACAAGGTAATTTAAATTTCAGTTCTTCTGATGGGGAAATTAGAGATATAAATAAATTGATGAATTCTTCAAAAATAATGAAAGCTACGTTCTCAGTCATAAAAGTGATACAACAGGTATTTTCAGTCGCAAAACTTGAAAAATTAAGCTTAGGAAATAATAATACAATAACTTATAGCCAGATTGAAGGGGCCTATACGATTAAGGACGGGTTGATAAATTTGGATAAATCAACCATAATAAGCAATTTACTTACAGTTAATGCAGGTGGAACAATAAACTTAGTTTCAGAAAAACTAGATATGAAAGTTAACACTCATTTCGGGAAAGTAACAGAGGGTTCCGGCTTTAAGCCTGTAGTGCTTAAAATAAAAGGCACTATGAATGATCCTAAATATTCCGTAGATGTTCTGTCGACAGTGACATCTATAGCTAATATGCCCGGGAATATTTTAAAAGGCGGTGTTAAAGCGTCCACAAATACGGCTTCAGGTGTAGCAAACGGTTTGAAAGGTGTAGCATCAAAAATAGGAAAATTGTTTTAAATAAGGAGAAAATATTATGCCAAATACAACATTTGAAATTTTACAAATTATAGGTGTTTTACCTATTGACGAGGGTGCGGAAATAAGGGTTTCCGTAGACTCCTTTAAAGGACACAAATATATTTCCATAAGAAAATATTTAAAGTCAGAAACTTATACAGGCCCGACAAAAGCAGGCATAACGCTTTCACCGAATATGATAGATAAAGTATCCCAAACGATATCTGCTTTGCCTGATAATATTGCTGAAATTGAAGAAAAAGAACTCGGACGTTTTGCAAAAAGAAAAGGTTTGAATATAGTTCTTAGAATAAGTTCTTATATGAATTCCAAAGGGCTTGATTTGAGGCAATATCAAGAAGACAGTGCATATACAGGCTGGACAAAAAAAGGTATACGCCTTCCTTTAGAAAAACTAAAAGAAATAAAAGAACTATTTGCAAAAACTGCGGAATATTTTGTTAATAATAAATAGGTTTGACGTAATATAACGGAGCTGAAAATATGGAAAATAATAAAAATGTGAATTCTGCCCCTAGTAACACTTCACCGTCTTCAAAGCAAGATTTGAATTTAATCGGGCAAGAAATTTCTGGCTGTGTAATTTTAGAAAAAATCAGCCAGGGTGGTATGGGGACAGTTTTTAAAGCAAAACACAAAGCTTTAAACCGTGTTGTTTGTGTAAAAATTTTGAGTCCTGCCCTAGCTAAAGATAAAAAAGCAGTTGGTTTATTCTTGACAGAAGCAAGGGCTGTTGCCGAACTTGATAATCCTAATATTGTGCAGGTTTACAACGTCGGTAAAGAAAAAGGCTTTTATTTTATAGTAATGTCTTTTATAGATGGGGAACCCCTTTCACATATAGTGAGGAAAAGACCTAATTTACCTCTTGGATTTATTGTAGATACTTTCATGGGGGTTTTAAAAGGTTTGCAGGCAGCCCATCAGAAAGGTATTATACATAGAGATATCAAACCTTCCAATATTTTGATAACAAAAGATTTAAAACCTAAAATTGTGGACTTCGGTATCGCTAAAAAAGTGGACCAGGAAAAGGGTTTTACAAAAACTACAGAACTTGCCGGAACGGCTTATTTCTTATCCCCGGAACAAGCGATGGGCAAAGAAATTGACGTAAGGGCAGATTTATATTCTTTGGGTGCCAGTATGTTCTATGTTTTAACGGGTAAATATCCTTTTACAGGTAAAAATTCAATGGAAATTATCCAAAAGCACATAAATACGCCTATACCTGATATAAACCAGTATAGAAAAGGGGTAGCTGCTTGGGTAATTCAAGCAATACAAAAATTGATGGCAAAAAATCCGGATGATCGTTTTCAGAGCGCAGCAGATGCTCTGGCATTCTTCCAAAAAGGTCGTGCAGATGAACTAATGAATAGTTCTAAAAATATCAATATAGATGATGAAATAGGTTTTACGCTGGGAAAGGACGATATTAAAGAATCACCCAGAACTAATGCTCATAGAACATCACAAAATGATAATGTGGTTTTACCTTCCCTTTCAGATATTAATAAGAACAATCGAAAGGCTGCTCGTAAAAAAGAAGAGACAGAAAAAAACAGTGCCGTTCAAATGATGTCTTTGGAATCTGTTTCCGGTTCAGGCAGTACTAAAACTGATTCTTATATAAGCGGTAGAAAAAAAGAATTAAAGAAAATGACTTCAATAACTAATAATTTTATTGATCCTTCAGCTGCATTTTCTTTAAAAAAGACCAGTTTTTTGTTAAAAGCATTCATAAACACTATAGTTGCTGCAGTTATACTTATAGTAGGTGTTGTATGCTTTTTAAAATTAGGTGTGATATGTTCTTCTGCAATAGGTGATAGTTCCGGTTTTTGGGCCTATTTTATTAAGCCTTGGCGCTCATCTTATGCTTCAGGCCAAATTATGTGGGGAGGAATTTGTTTCGCTTACCTAATTGCTATGTTTTTAATCAACGCGACTGAATTGCTTAGAGGAATTTCCATATATGCTGTCCTTCTTGCAATTGTTTCTTATCTTTTTGGCGTAGCAGGATTGGCTACATTGGGATCTTCTATAGGGGATTTCTCAACATATTCTTATCTGCCGGTGCTTGCATTCTTGTTTGTGTTTATGGCAATAATGTTGGATGATTATGATATTCTTCCCTTCTATTTCCGTATATTTACGGTTGTTCTTTTTGCCTGTTCCCTTATGGCTTTGTACAAGTTTTTTGCTCCGCCGGAATTCGTTTCAGGTGAAATGATTACAACCTTACTCTACTCTCTTGTTTTTACCTTGATCGCATTGGCTGTCATGCCTTTTATGAGGGATAGCTTTATAATTAGGATGACTACAATGGTAATATTTGTTTTTGCGGCCATTTCCGTTTGGCTCTATCAAGGAACCGGTAATGCTTATGCAATAATGAACCATATGCCTACACAAAAATTGGAAGAATATGAGCCTAACACTAATGGTTTGTCAGAAGATGCTATTAAATTATTAGAAAGTTCTAAAGGATCTTATTTACAATCAACACAATCTTATAGCGATTTAAAAGATCTTAATCCCGAAGAGAGAAGAAAAGTTTTTATAGAACGTTTAAAAATGAATTATTCAGATGAAAACAAAGAAAAGGTAGATTCTCTTATTTGGAATTATGCTTTAACTGAATCTATTTCTGAATTTAAATACTATTATAAGACTCAAAATTTATTCTTCTTCATATTGATAATGGGTGTTATGTATGGTATATTTATGTTCATAATCAAAATGTTGGTTTATAGAGAGGAAAAATGGAATTTGATATAGAATTAGCTTCTTATACAGATATAGGAAAAATAAGAGAAAAGAATGAAGATTCTATCTTGATTTCTCCGGAATTATGTCTTGGTGCCGTTGCTGACGGTATGGGGGGGCATAATGCAGGGGAAATTGCAAGTAATCTGGCCGTTAGTATTTTAGAACAAACTTTAACTGATTTAAAGGAAAAGAAAATTGTTTTGCCTAAAGATTATGAGACTTCTTATTCCCCGGTAGGGCGTAAACTTTTATATGCTTCATCTTTGGCCAATTATAGGGTACATGCTTTAGCTACGGAAAACATTAAACGTAGCGGTATGGGTACAACTTTAAGTGCTATTTACATAGAAGACGAAAATAATGCCGCTGTCGTTCATATCGGTGACAGTAGAGTATATTTATATCGTAAAGGGGCACTTTCCCAAATAACTACGGACCATTCATATGTTCAGCAACAAGTGGCTTTGGGAAATATGACCAAAGAAGCTGCGGAAAAATCTCGTATACAAAACATATTAATGAAGGCACTTGGTCTTAAAGAAGACGTTAAATGTGACATAATTAATATAAAACCCGAAGTCGGTGATGTATATGTATTATGCTCAGACGGCGTAAATAAAGGTGTAAGTGATGAAGAAATTTTAGATTTCTTAAAATCTAATTTAAAACCTACAGAACTATGTAAAAAAATAGTTCAAACATCCGCAAGGAAAGATGGTAAAGATAATACTTCCTGTGTTGTTTTGCAAGTATTTCCGAAACAAAAGAAATCTTTCTTAAAAAGTATCAAAAATCTGTTTAAATAAATTATCAGTATTTATTAAATCCCCTTGTTTTGAGTCGTAAAAATAATTAGCACTCAAACAAGGGGATTGACAATTATCAAAAATAATGCTTTAATTAGCAGTGTAAGGTTTTGGCTGCCAAAAATAAATCAGCCAAGAACCAAAAAATTAAAAACATATTAATAGGAGGCAGTATGGCAATTAAACTTAAACCTTTAGGTGACAGAGTCCTCATAAAACCGGCCGAACCTAAAGAAGTTGTTAAAGGCGGAATTATTATTCCCGATAGTGCAAAAGAAAAACCTATGCAAGGGGAAGTTATAGCAGTAGGTAAAGGCGCTTTAAATAAAAAAGGAGAACGTTTACCGATGGATGTAAAGGTCGGTGATACAGTTCTTTACGGTAAATATGCCGGTAGTGAAATTAAAATTGATGATGAAAAATATATTATCATGCATCAAGATGATATTTACGGTATTTTAGGTTAGGAGATTTATTATTATGCCAAAACAAATTGTATTTTCTGAAACAGCCCGTGCAAAAATGAAAGCGGGTATTACAAAAGTAGCAGATGCAGTTAAAGTTACACTCGGCCCCCGTGGCAGAAGCGTAGTTCTTGAAAAGAAATTTGGTTCACCGCTTATTATTGATGACGGTGTAACCATTGCAAAAGATATTGAACTTGAAGACAAATTTGAAAATATGGGTGCACAACTCATCCGTGAAGTCGCCTCAAAAACTAATGATGTCGCCGGTGACGGTACAACAACAGCGACAGTTCTTGCAAATGCTTTATTAAATGAAGGTATTAAAAACATTACTTCCGGTGCAAATCCTACCTTAGTTAAAAGAGGTATGGAAAAAGCCGTTGAAGCTGTTAAAGAACACCTTAAAAAAATGCAAAAACCTGTTAAAACAAAACAGGAAAAAGCACAAATTGCAACAATTTCCGCTAATGATAAAGTTATCGGTGATTTGATTGCAGAAGCGATGGAAAAAGTCGGTTACGAAGGCGTTATTACCGTTGAAGAAGGTAAAACCGCAAATACCACTTTGGAAGTTGTTGAAGGTATGCAATTTGACCGCGGTTACATTTCACCTTATTTTGTAACCGATTCAGAACGTATGGAATGCGTTTTGGAAGACTGTGCAGTAATTATTACCGATAAAAAGATTTCTTCAATGAATGAACTTTTACCTGTTTTGGAAAAGATTGTACAAGGCGGACGCCAATTCTTAATTATTGCTGAAGATGTGGACGGTGAAGCTCTTGCAACTTTAGTTGTAAACCGCTTACGTGGTACCTTAAAAGGTTGCGCAGTTAAAGCTCCTGGTTTCGGTGACAGACGCAAAGAAATGTTAGCTGATATCGCAGCTTTAACAGGTGGGGAAGTAATCTCAGAAGAACGTGGTTTAAAACTTGAAAATGCTACATTGGAAATGCTCGGTAAAGCAAAACGCGTCATTATTGATAAAGAAAGTACGACCATTGTTCATGGTGGCGGCAGCAAAAAAGCAGTTGAAGAACGTGCTGCACAAATCAGAAAACAAATTGAACTTTCAACTTCTGATTATGATAAAGAAAAACTTCAAGAACGTTTGGCAAAACTCTCCGGTGGTGTAGCAGTAATTAATGTCGGTGCTGCAACAGAAACTGAACTTAAAGCCAAAAAAGCAAAAGTAGAAGATGCCAAAAACGCAACGAAAGCAGGTGTTGAAGAAGGCTTAGTTCCTGGCGGAGGTGTTGCATTAGTCCGCTGTGAAAAAGCCTTGGAAGGCTTAAAAGGCGAAAATGAAGATGTCCAAACAGGTATCAATATCGTCAAAAAGGCATTAACAGCTCCTTTACGCCAAATTGCAGAAAACTCCGGTTTAGACGGTAGCGTCGTTGTTGAAAGAGTCCGCAACCTAAAAGGTAATGAAGGTTTTAATGCCGATACCGATACTTATGAAGACTTGTTAAAAGCAGGTGTTGTTGACCCGGCAAAAGTGGTAAGAACCGCTTTGGAAAATGCTGCATCAATTGCATCAACCGTGCTTTTAACCGAGGCTTTAATTGCAGATAAACCTGAAAAGAAAGATGCTCCCGCAATGCCACCGATGGGCGGTATGGGCGGAATGGGAATGATGTAATTCCTAATTTCTGCTATTAATTTAAGCCCCTGTCTTTTATAGATGGGGGCTTTTATAATAAATTCCTTTGAAATACCTTAATCTAGATCTAAACACCCTTGAAAATTTGTCAAATAACTTTTATAATGAAAGTATAACTTAAAAAATACGAGGATATTATATGAAAAAATTGTCTATCTTAATATTTGCAATTTTTATTTCACTATCTGCTTTTGCAGAAGAGTTCGAATATATAAACTTAGATGAGAAAACATTGCAACAATACAGCAATTTAATTACAACCAGACATATCGCTTCTGATTATGCCGATAATTATAACACTGTATGGTTAAAGTTTGATACTTATAATTTAACCTTTAAAAACCGTGACAGATTACCTTCTACTGACTGGAACGATTGGATCAATTCTGCTAAACACAATAACGAAACTTTATTACAAATATCTGCCTGCTACCCCGCAGATAACAGCGATATTATAAATGAATTGGGACCTAACACCAATAATTATTTCAATGCCCTTATTTCAGACGTAAAAATAGGTTCTGGTAATCAGGGCAATATGCTATCTTCTAACATTGTTTGTGCCCCGTTAAGAAAAGATAATGTTAAACAATCAATGATAAAGATAATCAGATTACAAAAAATACAACAAGAGTTAAGAAACTTTGTCTATGGGGATAATTCAGCTAATCAATTAGAATCTTCATTATCACAAGGCCATAGAAATGAGATGGGCGCAAGTAACTTCTCTTTATACTCAAGATTATCCGCTGAAATAAAAAATATTATCAATAAGGAATCAAAAACTATTGATGCCGAAATAGACAGAATATGGGCGGAAGCATTAAAAGAGAAAAAGTATGTAAGCAAAAGAAACTTGGGCTATATCGACAATGTGGAAATGATAAAGATTTCAAAGAATTGGCTTATCGGTTTGAGCAGCCGTTTACCTAATTATTTGATAGAAAATCCTAATAAAACTTTGGTAGGCCAAGGGGAAAGAATATTAGAAGAATTTAAAACCCCCAACATAGAAAAGACTACTATGATAAAGGCAAAAATGGAAACTTTAGATCCGGTCAAACACTTTGATGTTAATGAAGAAAATATGTATATAAGCGAAGATTTCGTTTTGCTTTATTTACCTGATAACGAAATACCAGACCCGGTTAATAAAAGGTGGAGTGTTGATATCTTTGTTCCTGTTACAAATAGCAAAATGATACAAGAAATATTTACTGCTAGCGGACATGTTATAGATAAAGTTCGCGTAAGGGGGGAAATTCTTGAATTACAACGTAGCCATTCCCACGAAGGCACTGCAATATTCTTAAATAACGGTAAATACAAAGGTTGTATGATAGGTTATTGTATAGATTGGAGCGAAAGAGGTAACGGTGGGAAAATGGTACAGTTGTTTACTGAGAATAATGTCAAATTCATTGAAGACATTATCTCCAACGTAACCCCTAATGAATGGCCGAAAATAAGGAAAAAGATTATTTTTGAGTAAATTCCTTAGTATTTAAATTTGAGCCCCTGTCTTTTATAGATGGGGGCTTTTTATAGGTCTTTTGGTCCCTTTTAATAGGTCCAAATACCCTTGCAGCTATACTAAATAAGTCTTATAATTTTAGTAAGATAAGGAGGATGTATGAAAAAAATAATAGTTAGTTTAGTTTTTACAATTTGTTTATCCCCGTTAGGGTTTGCGCAAACATATCCGTTACCGGGCATCGAAGTATTGTTTAAAGAATATTCTAAGGAAATTAAGAATATTCAAAAAAGCGACTTTCATGTTTCTACACAGTTAGTGGAAGGGGAATTCTATACAGAGCAACAAATGCCACCTGAATATGTAGGAAATGCTAAACAAAATTTAGAAAAACGCAAAACAAACAGTTATGTAGAAGCCATAATTTCCGTTCCGGAAGGTTATAGCATAAACAAGAATATTACTCATGATGGATATCTTTCATTTCCTTCAGAAAGATCTATTTTATTATTTGCTACCGATAAAGAGTATAATGATGTTAGTGATATATCTTTTAATTTAGATTACGATATTACTTTTAAAAATCCAAGTGAAATTTCATACGATGAAAACGGTTATATGACAAAAGCATTAACTCTTAAAATAAGATTTTCACCAAAATATTTTACTTGGAAGAGAATCAATGAGAATTACGACCCTGAAAGAACCACGGATATAAAATATAACGGAAAAAAGGTTACTTTAAGAACACGCGTTCTTCCTGTCCTTACGATTACGACACCTAACGGTAAAACTTTGGAATATATTTTGGAACCTAATTTCCAAGAAATATATAATGACTTTAAATTCGTTCGCAATGGATACAATGTATCTATTAAATAAATTTATACCCTTGAAATTTAAAAAAATAACTTTTATAATAAAGGTATATAAAATCAAAGGAGACTATATGAAAAGATTATTTACGTTATTATTTATGTTTTCTGTGATATGCCCTACGGCATACGTAGAACTTCATGCAAATGATTCTATCCTGAATAAGGAAATGAGAGATCAAATTACTCAAACTGTTAAATCTGAGGTTATTGATAATCAAGAACTCGGAACCATAGATAACAACCCTATTCCCGGCGGTTTGATAAACGTCATATTTTTCCGTCAAGACATTTCCACAACAGGTGATAAATATGTATCTACCGATAAAAAGGAATGTATAGCAATAGCAATTGATGATGCTTGGGCCGTTGCTTCCAAAAAATGTCAACTCTCAAAAGGTGACAAAATTTCACCTTTACCCGGAGAAGTAGAGACTGTTTCAACCAGTAACTTTAGAATTATAATTAATAATCGCATATATAAAGTTGATAATTATGAAACAAAAAATTTGATTCTTTTAAGGGCTGTCAATGAAAACGGTAATCCTCTTTTTAGTTTAGGTGCAAAACCTCAATTAGCATATGTGTCGGCCAACTATGTACATGGAGATGATTTTTTGGATGGTAGTTTTGAAGTTAACAGAACTGACAGGAAAAAAGCCGCTTATGACGATTCCCATGGTTCCTATGAAGATAATTTTCACCCATATTACGGTGTAGGAAGGACTAACTATCCAAAAACACTCAAGTCATTCAACTATGATAAAAATACACAAAATTTGTTTGCAAGAATAAGCACAAGTTGGATTGGTGGAAAGGAACTTAGAGCAGGTGATCCTTTATTCTATATTGAAAACGGTAAAAGATATTTATTAGGTTTTGCTAACGCAGTGAATTTGTGGGACAATTTCTCTAATACTCGAACCGATAAAGTACTCTTATTTACCGATTCTGATATTAAGAGCATATTAGATAAAATTGGATCTGTTGATCCTGAGGCCCAAAAACGTATTAGAAAAAATGTTTTAGCTAAATAAAATATAAACTCCCCGAAAATTAAATAAAAAACTTTCGGGGAGTTTTTTATTGTCTAAATTTCCAAAGTATTACTAAAAAATATTACTTAACAACTTCCTTAAAAAATTGTAAAATATAAAGGAAGAAGTTATTTTACGGAGGAAGTAATAGTATGTCTATAAAAGTTGGTATTAACGGCTTTGGCCGCATCGGCAGATTTGTTTTCAGAGCTGCCCAAAACAGAAAAGATATTGAAATTGTTGGTATTAACGATTTGTGCCCCGTTGATTATTTGGCTTATATGCTCAAATATGACACAATGCATGGCCAATTTGAAGGTACCGTTGAAGCAGATGTCGCAAACAGCACCTTAATCGTAAACGGTAAAAAAATCCGCGTAACAGCAGTAAAAGATCCTGCAGAACTTGCTTGGGATAAAGTCGGTGCGGAATATGTTGTTGAATCCACCGGTTTATTCTTAACAAAAGAAAAAGCAGAAGCACACATTAAAGCTGGTGCAAAATATGTTGTAATGTCAGCACCTTCCAAAGATGATACCCCGATGTTCGTAGTCGGCGTTAACGAAAAAACCTATGTGAAAGGTACACAATTTGTTTCCAATGCTTCTTGCACAACAAACTGTTTGGCACCTATCGCCAAAGTTTTAAATGATAAATGGGGCATTACCGATGGTTTAATGACCACCGTTCACAGCACCACCGCAACCCAAAAAACCGTTGACGGTCCTTCTATGAAAGACTGGCGCGGCGGCCGTGCAGCAAGCGGGAATATTATTCCTTCTTCCACAGGCGCAGCAAAAGCAGTTGGTAAAGTTATTCCTACACTTAACGGTAAATTAACAGGTATGTCAATGCGCGTTCCTACATTGGACGTTTCAGTAGTTGACTTAACAGTTAACCTTGCAAAACCTGCAAAATATGCAGAAATTTGCGCCGCTATGAAGGAAGCCAGCGAAGGCGAACTCAAAGGCATTTTAGGTTATACGGAAGATGCAGTAGTTTCTTCAGATTTCCTCGGCGATACACGCACATCAATCTTTGATGCAAAAGCCGGTATTGCTTTA
>JAEEGL010328711.1_pt1 | contig 70799 bp, 54 predicted proteins | sample 9134231 | NCBI WGS metagenome assembly JAEEGL01 (sample SAMN16246548, study PRJNA631951) | gut metagenome | biome: gut microbiome; feature: rumen; material: fiber-attached | host: Bos | place: Iran: Karaj | collected 2018-10
CTTCTCGAAGATCAGCTCCCCTATCTGCTTGGGTGAGTTGATGTTGAGCGAGGGGTCGCCGGCGGTGGCGCGGATCTCTTCCTCCAGTGCGGCGGCGCGGGTGCGGAGGCCGTCGGCGAAGGACCTGAGGGCGGTGGGGTCTATACGGACGCCGGCCTGCTCCATCCGGGCCAGAACGTATTCGAGGGGTTCTTCGACCTCGTCGTACAACTTGCGAAGGCGGCTGTCGGTGGCGTCCATCCTCTGGAAGAGGGCGTCGGCAAGGGGGATTAGGACGGATGCGTCCTTGGTGCGGTCGGCCTGGGGAGTTTCATCGAACAGGGACATCTGGGCTTCCGGGGAGACCTCTTCCAGTTCGGTTCCGAGGAAGGTGCGGGCCAGGTCGGGGAGTTTGTGGGAGGCTTCGGGATTGAGCAGGTAATGGAGGAGCTCTATGTCCTGAAGCTTGCCGGCGAGGGTTATCCCCCTGCTGGCCAGGGAGTTGATCTGTGGCTTGAGGGCTATGCCGGCCTTTATCACCGATGCATCTTCCAGGATAGTCCGGAATTCTTCGGGTGAGGCGATTGATATGCGCAGGCCGTCAGCCACATAGAGTCTGTCGCCTTCGAGGAGTATGGCTATGCGGGGGCCGGAGATCTCCGATGGCCCGCAGCTCCGCAGGACAGGGACGGCGGAACTGGGATTGCCAGACGCTCCCGCGTCCGGGTCCCCCCCACTCACGGCTGCGTGGGCGCAGACGGTTCCGCCGTCCCTGCCCTGCTCCCGCTGCAAGCCATCGGAGATCTTCCGGACCAGGCGGATGAGCGACGGGAATTCGTAGAGCTTGAAGATCTCATCGACCTGTGGAGTCCACCGGAGGTCGAGGATCATGTCTTCGGCGGTGGCTTCCAGAGGGATATCGGTCTTGATGGTCACGAGCTCGCGGCTGAGCGCGATGTGGTCGCGGGCCACCTCGAAGAGCTGCTGCTGGCGGGGAGTCAGTTCAGGCAGGTGGTCATATATGCCCTGGGTAGTACCGTACTTGCCGAGCAGTTTGGATGCGCCTACCGGACCTACGCCCTGCACTCCGGGGACGTTGTCGGATGAGTCGCCGCAGATCGTAAGGATGTCGATGACCTGGGCAGTGTCCCGGATGCCCCACTTGGCACAGACCTCCGCCTCGCCCAGGACCTCGTTGTCGGCCCCAGACTTGCCGGGCTTGTACTGGAGGATGTGCGGCGCCACCAGCTGGCCGTAATCCTTGTCGGGGGTGACCATATACACGTCGAAGCCCTCGCCGGCGCTGCGGACGGCCATCGAGCCTATCACGTCGTCGGCCTCGAACCCAGGAATCATCAGCACCGGGATATCGAGGGCCTTCACGATTGCGGTAAGGGGCTCCAGCGCGTCTATCACCAGCTGGGGCGTCTCGCTGCGGTTGGCCTTGTATTCGGGGTACAACTGGTTGCGGAATGTGCCTCCCGGAGGGTCGAAACTTACGGCAATGTGCGTAGGTTTCTCACGGTCGATAAGTTCAAGCAGATACTTGGTAAAGCCGAACAGGATGGACGTATCCACACCCTTGGAATTCACCATGGGACGCCCTAGGAAGGCGTAATACATTTTAAAGACAAGCGCGTGGCCGTCGACGAGAAACAGTTTCATATTGAAACACAAAGATGGGAAAAGTTTTGAAAGTTTCAAAGATCTTGAATAACTTTGGGAGTTATGGACGAAATGTATATGAAGGAAGCCCTGCGGGAGGCAGAGGCCGCCCTCGCGGAAGGCGAAGTGCCCATCGGCGCCGTGGTCGTCTGCAAGGGACGCATCATAGGCCGCGGCCACAATATGACCGAACGCCTCCACGACCCCACCGCCCACGCGGAGATGATAGCCCTCACTGCGGCAACTGAAGCGATGGGCGGCAAATATCTGCAGGACTGCACCTTATACGTAACCGTCGAGCCGTGCCCGATGTGCGCCGCCGCACTGTGCTGGGCCCAGACCGGACGCATAGTCTATGGCGCCCCGGACCCCAAGCGGGGCTATTCACTCTACTCCCCTTCCCTGCTGCATCCGCGCACCGAGGCCGTCGGAGGAGTGCTGGCGGAACGCTGCGGCGAACTCGTCAAAAGTTTCTTCAAAGAAAAAAGGTAATATGAAACGTCTCCTGCTTCTTCTTGCGCTTGGCGCCCTTTGCATCCCTGTTTCAGTCTGCGCCCAACAGCCCGGCGGCGTACCGCGCACCATCAGGGAATTCCTCAAGATGTCCGACGGCGACACCACTGTCTGCCAGGTCCGCGGCGTAGTTACCCGCATCCGCAACGCCAATGCCGGGAACGTATATATCGACGACGGCACCGGCGAGCTCTTCATCTACGGCATAGTCATACCCGACCGCCCGGGAGCCAGCCTGCGCCATCTGGACATCAAGACAGGAGACACCCTCACTTTCGCCGGCCGCCGCGACGTTTACAAGGGCACGGTAGAAATGGTCTCCGCCAGCATCCTGGCGAAATCCAACGGCCCCGACCACGACGCCCCCATCAAGCTCGACCGCGAGCCATCCTTCAAGGGGAAAAGCGGCAATGAGGCCCGCAAGGCCTTCGCAGCGTGGGTTGCGCAGAAAGTCAGGTATCCTGAGGGGGCCGACGGAGAAGGCGTAGTCCGCGTGAAGTTCGTGATCGGAAAGAATGGCGGCGTCCAGGAAGTCCAGGTCGAGAAAGGCCTGAACCAGGCCCTCAACGCCGAAGCCGTCCGCGTAGTGAGCAGCGCCCCAAAATGGAAACCCGGCATCCTGAACGGCAACCCCATCCGCCTCACCTACATGGTCGACGTCCCCTTCCACAAGCCCTCCGCAGAATAAACTGCCGCCGAACAGATCCTACCTTCTTCAGTCTGTCACTCACAGCGACATTTTTAGCAGCCTCCCTATTCGCGAAGACAATGTGGGAGTGCTCACGTTGTCTTCGCGTGCGGGAAAAGGGCGTAACGGCCGCGAAACCGTTCGCGAGGACGATGTGAGGGTGCTGACGTTGTCTTCGCGTGCGAAGGAAGGGCGAAACGGCTGTGAAACCGTCCGCGAGGACGATGTGGGGGTGCTCACGTTGTCTTCGCGTGCGAAGGAAGGGCGAAACGGCCGCGAAACCGTTCGTGAGGACGATGTGAGGGTGCTGACGTTGTCTTCGCGGCGAGACATGAACAGTGGTGAAGGAGCAGGCCGTTTCGTTTGGCACTGCGGCAGATAGAAAGGGGAGCGCGAAGCGCGTCGGGGGAAAACTTTCCCCCGTCCCCTGGGGGTGCAGGGGGATAATAGGTACCGGCCAGCCCAGGCTGGCCGGTACCTCAACAGAAAAAGCAGCCGAATGGCTGCTTTTTCTGTTGAGGTACCAGGATTCGAACCTGGGCAGACAGAACCAAAATCTGTAGTGCTACCATTACACCATACCTCAATTCCGTCTGCAAAGATAATCATTTTTCACAATCCCGGCAAGCATGACGGGCCGCGGTCCTTAAGGTCCAGTGAGCGGAGCCCGGCGGCAGACAGCAGTCTAATCAGCCAGTTTGCAGAACAGCGTGGCCTGGGTGCATCCGGTTACTTCCACATCGACGAAGTCGCCGGCCTTGTGCGCGGTGTCTTCCCATACGCACATCTTGTTGTTGCCCGCCCTGCCGCACAGCTGGCCGGCACTGCGTTTGGACGGCCCCTCGACCAGTACGCGGAAGGTCTTGCCGACGTCCCGCTGATTGCTTTCCAGCGACAGGCGGTTCTGCAGGGCGATGATTTCTTCGAGCCTGCGGGTCTTGACCTCCTGGGGCACGTCGTCGGGGTACTTGCGCGCCGCCAGCGTGCCGGGGCGCTCGGAGTAGTAGAACATGAACGCGGCGTCGAACCCCACCTGCTCGAAGAGCGAGAGCGTCTGGCGGTGGTCCTCCTCGGTCTCCGAGCAGAAGCCGGCGATGACGTCGGTGGTGATGGCGCAATCGGGCATATAACGTCTGATTGCATCCACCCGCTGAAGGTACCACTCGCGTGTGTAGCGGCGGCGCATCTTCTCAAGCATACGGTCGGAGCCGGACTGTACCGGGAGATGTATGTGATGGCAGATGTTGGCGTGGGAGGCCATCGTCTGCAGCACTTCGTCGGAAATATCCTGGGGGTTGGACGTAGAAAAACGCACCCTGAGGCCCGGGCAGGCCTCGGCGACCATCCGCAGCAGGCCGGCGAAATTGCAGTCGCCGAATGAATACGAATCCACGTTCTGCCCGAGCAGCGTGACCTCGCGGTATCCGCGTTCGAAGCAGTCGCAGGCCTCCCGGACTATGGAATGGAAGTCCCTGCTGCGCTCGGCACCGCGGGTATAGGGCACCACGCAATAGGAGCAGACGTTGTTGCAGCCGCGCATGATGGAGATGAACGCCGAGACGCCGTTGGCATCGACGCGTACGGGGACGATGTCGCCGTAGGTCTCTTCCCGAGACAGCAGGACGTTGATCTGAGGGGCGCCGGGACCGGCATTCTGGAGCATCAGCGGCAGCGAACGGTAAGCGTCGGGACCGGCAACTATGTCGACCTTGCCCGATTCCAGCAGGCTCTCCTTGAGGCGTTCGGCCATGCATCCGAGTACTCCGACCAGCACGCCGGGGCGCTGCCTGCGGTGGACGTTGAACTGTTCGAGACGGCCGTGGATGCGCTGCTCGGCATTGTCGCGGACGGAGCAGGTGTTGACGAGGATGACGTCGGCCTGCGAGATGTCTTCGGTACGCTCGTACCCATGCGCACCGAGGATGGAAAAGACCACCTCGGTGTCGGCCACGTTCATCTGGCAGCCGTAGGTCTCTATGCAGAGGCGTTTAGCCATTATTTCACACGTATCTTGCGGCCCAGGCTCAGGAGCGTCGTGGGCCTGAGGCCGGGATTGAGGTTGCAGATCCTGGAGACGGTGGTGCCGTATTTGACAGCAATTCCGGACAGGGTGTCGCCGGACTTGATGGTATGGTACTTGGCGGCCGCACGCTCCTTGGCGATGCGTTCCTCCTCGGCCTTGATCTGTTCCTCCGTCATATACTGCTCCTCTTCGTCGTCGATGCTCTCGGGGACGTACTTGCTGTAGGCGGAAAGGTAACTGCGGCGCAGCACGAAGGCGTTCTTGCGGAGTTTGCCGTTCTCGAAGTCGATGATCCACTCAGGGTCGAAGGCGTTGCCCTTGTAGCGGGTCTCGAAGTGAAGGTGCGGGCCGGAAGAACGGCCGGTGGAGCCGCCGAGGGCAATCTGGTCGCCGGCGTGGACCCAGTCGCCGACCTTGACCTGAATCTCGGAAAGGTGGGCGTAGAAGGTCTCCAAGCCGTTTTCGTGACGGACGATGATTAGGTTGCCGTAGCCCTTGTGGCGCTCGGCCAGACGGACGCGGCCGTCGAAGGCGCACTTGACGGGAGTGCCGTGGGGATACGGGATGTCGGCGCCGGTGTGGGCCCTGCGGTGACGCATGCCGAAGCGGGAGAACACCTTTCGCTGATAGGGGCAGACGAAGCGGCTTAGGGAATCCACCAGGCAGATGGTCACCCTGTAAGGGATGCTGTCGCGGGCGTCGCGGTAGGGATTGACGACGTGGGTGTTCCAGTTGCGGGTGAAGTTGTCGTCATTCTCCAGGTACGCGGTGTTCTTGATGAAGGACCAGGTGTTGTCGTCCCTCAGGACCACGAGGTAGCGGTCATCTCCGACGTCGAGGGTGTCGATCGGGGCGCCGTCGCCCTTGGAGAACATGGTTATCGGAAGGATGTCGTCGGGACGGCCGAGGGTATCGGCCTGGACGGCGTTGGCGGCAACGGTGTCAGCGACCACGGGAAGGACGTTGTCGGTCCTGGCGGCCGTCGTGTCCTTTCCTTCGGCGATTTCTATGTACCTGGCGACTACCTCATCGTACGCCTGTGCGCGGAGGACGGGAGCGGCTGCAATCAGCAGCGCTATGATGACCAGCCTGCGCATCAGGCCCTGACCCCTCCGAAACGGGTTTCGATGATGTCCTGAACCTCCTTGATCTTCTGCTGAAGGACGGCGTCGTCGGAAGCCTCGCAGATGAAGCGGAGGTAAGGCTCGGTGTTGGAAGGACGGATGTTGAACCACCAGCCTGGGAACTCGGCGCGGTAGCCGTCGAAGTCCATGAAGGCCTCGGCCTTCTCTGCGGAGAGGAAGTGGTCGCGGACGGCGTCCATGGCGCCCTTCTTGTCCTCGACGCGGAAGTTTATCTCGCCGGAGTTCTTGTAGCGGGTGATCTTGTCGATTTCGCCGCTGAGGGTGAGGCCCTTCTTCTTGAGGGCGGCGACGATGCGGAGCACTATGATGGATGCGAGCATTCCGCTGTCGGAATAGAAGAAATCCTTGAAATAGTAATGGCCTGCGAGCTCGCCGCCCCAGAGGCCGTCGATTTCACGGAGCTTGGGGGCTGCGAAGGCGCGGCCGACCCTCCAGGTGTGCATTTCGGCGCCGTAGGCGGCAAGCCACTCGCCGACTGCCTTGGAAGAACGGATCTCCTGGAGGACGCGGGGATTCTTCTCTCCCCTCTCGTCGCAGAAATAGTAGGCCATGAGGCCGATGATGAGGTCGGGGGCCACGAAGCGGGCCTTGTCGTCGACGAACATCACGCGGTCGGCGTCGCCGTCATATATGACGCCGATGTCGGCCTTGTTCTTGGAAACGAGCTGCTTGAGGGGCTCTACATTCTTGGGGATGAGAGGGTTGGGCTCGTGGTTGGGGAAGCGGCCGTCGATGGTGTCGAAGATGTATTCGGGGGCTTCGCCGAAGATCTTGTGGGCGAAGAGGCACGACATGCCGTTGGAGCAGTCGATGGCGATCTTGAGGTCGCTGTAGTCGGCCTTGTACTTGTTCAGGAATGCGATATAGTCGTCGTAAATGTCCTTTTCCTCAACCTTGCCCTTGCGTGCTGCGGGAGGGGTGGGGCGGCCTTCCTCGATCCACTGCTTGATCTGGCCGAGGCCGGTGTCGTAGCCGACAGGGAGGGCGTTCTCGCGGGAGACCTTCATGCCGTTGTATTCGGCGGGATTGTGGGATGCTGTGATCTGCACGGAGGCCTTGTAGCCGTAATTGGCAGTGCCGAAATATACCAGAGGAGTGCTGCTGAGGCCGATATCGTGGACATCGGCGCCGGCATCGGTAATACCCTTGATGAGGTAATCGTGGATCTCCTGCGAAGAGACGCGGCAGTCGCGTCCTACCAGGACAGTATCAGCCTTGAGAAGTTCGGGAAGAAAATAGCCAACCTTGTAGGCAACGTCTTTGTCGAAATCCTTATTGTAGATTCCGCGAATGTCGTAAGCGTGAAATGCACCCATGGTCTTATTGTTTTAATTATTGATAGTTATCGGTCCAGTCAACAAATGTAACTATTTTTCCCGATAATGCCAAGAGAAGAACAATTGTGGCCGAAAGGTGTTGCAGATAAGATTTTTTTTCGTAACTTTGCGGTCTACTGACACGGTGCGATTAGTTCAGTTGGTAGAGCACCAGATTGTGGTTCTGGGTGTCGTGGGTTCGAGCCCCACATCGCACCCCAACGAAGCAGGCTTAGGCCTGCTTTTTTCGTTGGGTGCGATGTGGGGCTATGCCCCTACTATCCCCCTGCACCCCCAGGGGACTGAGAGGAGTTCCTCTCAGACTCTCCCTATCTCCGGTATCAAGAAGCTAAAGGCATACTCTCCACATACGACCTGCGGAAGCTGAGCCCCCAGCGGTCTCACCGGCCCGAAATTGCCGTTCCGGGTGCAGGAAGGCCGTTTTTGCACACGGGATGGTCGTTTACGCGGATTCATACGACACACCGCATTCCAAGCGTCGAATGGAAGTGCCTCTATTATAGCACTTTATGTAAAATCACCCGGGAGGAATCGACCGGGTGATTATACGTAAGATATTGTTACTGTGACGATTACATTCTACGGCACTTTACGCCCAATTCTTCAGGATGCCCTTAAAACTTCATGGAACACTTGCAGGATGTGAAAAAATGATTAACTTTGCACAAGCGATATGTTCTCAAATTGTTGGGAAACAAATACAGACATCTAGCCCTAAATGGATGTCTGTTTTTCTTTTCTAATGACCCTTAACCGAGGGGAGGTACTGAATGAAAGCCTCGATAGTTCTCTCATCCTAACAATTAACATATCGCAAATGAGAACTCATCTGACGCTGATTCAACTCTCCATTGGAGTGGAGGTTGTGAGATTTGTCCGGGTAAGGGCGTATAAACGCTACCGCTATGGCAAACTTGAGATAGTTCGGAGTCACTACCGAAGGTATTAGGGTACCTGAGATAGTTCACTCTTGAACTGTGCCGCAAGGCACTTCTACTCTATCCCCTCGGTTTTTTCGGTATAGCACTTGGATTGCATGGGTCAGGAATGATCTCACGCAGTGCCCAAAGGCGTTCTATATTGGGCGTTTGCCGACGGAAACAATGCTAGAACACCCAGCCGATGTTTACGTCGAGGGTGGTGAATATTTCCGGGAAATCGCCGCGTGAATATGGGAGGCTGTAATCTGCGGATATCCTGAGATGATGGAATAATTCAAGCCCGAACCTTGCCTGGGTAAAGATGATGAACTTGCCGGCCCAGAGAGAATCCCAAGTTTCATTATGAGTTCCGAAACCTGGGCCAAGTCCAATGCCCAAGAAAGGATTGACGGTTTTCCCCGGGAGTAAATTGAAGTCGGCAACTGCAAGAAGATCGCCTGATATTGAAAGAGCATTGTCCGTCAAATATGTAGGGCCGATAGGTCCCACTTTGCAATCCAGCCTGGCACCGGCATCGAAATGCTTGCCAAGCAACCAGCGATACTCTCCATAGGCACCGAATTTATATAGCATATTTGGAATGTCTTCCGCAACGGTCAAGTTTTCTTCGGGAGAATAACTGATTCCAAATTCGAATCTGTTCTGTGCGGAAACTGCTACGGAAAACAAGGCAATTATGCCCACAACGAATAGCTTTTGTTTCATATGTTATTTAATTATCACGTCTTAACATATGATGCATCTTTTCGCTGATTCGTTGCAACATGAATGCCCCTACAGCCCAAGATACTCCCCTATGCGGTCGAGCCAGGTGTAGCTGCCGGTGCCGGGGGATGCCGTGCGTTGGAAGCAGTGCTTGCGGAGGGCCAGCGTGTGGAGTTCGCTCTGGATGCCCATGGCGCGCATCTTTTCCCATGCTTTCACTGAATTCATGGCGGCCCAGGGGTCGGCGTCGCCGTGGATGAAGAGCATCGGGGCCGTATCGAGGTCGAAGGAGAAATCGGGATCGAGGAAGGCGGTGTCGTCGTTGCCGCCGGCGGTGTTGCATTCTTCAAGTCCGTCAGTAAGGGAATATGCCGGATAGATGCCGATGCCCCACTGCACCTTGCAGGAAAGCTTGTCGATGTCGTCTGACGGGTAGTAAGATTGATGGCGGGATGACGTCACGCCCATGAGGGTGAGATGCCCGCCGGCAGACGAACCCATTATTCCGATCTTGTCCGGATTGAGTCCGTGGGACGCCGCCTCGCTGCGGACGACACGGATGGTCCGCTGCAGGTCCTGCCAGGCGGTGGTATGCTTGGCAAGGCCTTTGGGGCGCGGGGTGCGGTACTTCAGGGTCACCACTGCCATGCCCTTGGCATTGAGATAACGGCGCGCGGGAGCGACCTCGAAACCGTCGGGGTCGTTATTATTGTAACTGCCGCCCGAGTAGATGATCTGTATGGCGTCGGTCTTGAGTTCCGCGGGAATATGCCATTCGATATAAGGAACGCACTGGTGCTCCTGGGCGCAGGGCATTTCGCCTTCGGGCCAGATGTTTTCCTTGCTGTAGAAGGCCCTGGCTGAATCGTCGGCAAAACGGTCACTCAGTTTCTCTTCCGGCTTCAGAGGACCGAGGTAGCCCATCTGCGTCATGAATTCAATCCCGCGCTCAAGCCCGTAGACACCGTGCCCCTTGCCGGCAAACAGGTGCAGTTCGGCGGGAATGCCCATGCGGCGCAGCTGACGGTAGACCTGGGTGGAGCCGGTGGGAGAATAGGGGTCCTTGCCGCCGTGCAGAAGGCACAGGGAGCAGGTCTTTTCGTCGAACTTGAAAACGCTGCTCATGACGGCGTCGGAGCCGTATCCGTCCCTCCTGTTCCTGCCTGTCTCGCCATCCGTAATGACGTAAGCGGGAGCGTGGAGGACACCCCAGTTGATGTGGCAGGAGACGTCGTCGGTCTTGTCGATACGCTGATATGCAGGAGTTTGGGAGCTGGTGGCCAGAAGCAGCGCCAGGTGGGATCCGGCGGACATGGAGATGACGCCGATCCTTTCCGGATCGAATCCCCTCTTGGCGGCCTGGCTGCGGACAAGCCTTACGGCTCTCTGGCCGTCCTCCCATGCCGTCTGATAGATGGGAATGCCCTCCGGGCGTGGTGTGCGGTATACAAGGCTGACGCATTGTACGCCGAGGGCGGTAAGGGTCTTGTGCCACCGGTCGACTGGCTTGACGTCGCAGGTGTTGTTGTATCCGCCTCCGGAAATAAGTATCATACAGGTGCCGACAGGATTCTCCGGGGCCTCGAACCACTCGAGGTACGGCATACGGTGCTTGTCGGGATTGAAGCCCTCGGCTCCGGACTCGTCCGTCATGGCGGCAATCTGATGAGGCTGGGAATCGGGCATCTTGCATTTGGGCCAGAGGGGCTGGCGCTCGAATCCCCAAAGCTGGAAGGAACCCAGCAACAGGAGAAGGATAAGTATTCTTTTCATCTTCAGCGGTTTTGTATGAATGCTTTAATATCTTCCCAACGGTAGTACGGACCGCTGTAGGCCTGGACTTCCGGGACGGGAGTTTCCTGCTCGTTGGCGAGGAATTTCACGAGGACTTCGCCTTTGCGGTTCCGGTAAAAAATCATCTGGAGGTTGCAGGCGAAGGGGCAGAGCCGGGCGCCGTTCCAGGTGCGCAGGGCCTCTTCGGCGCTGAGGCGGGGATAGCCGTAGCCCTCAAGGCCGAAGTATGAGCAGAGGCCGAGGAAGGGCCAGTCGTGGCCGAAGATAAGGTCGGCGGCGACGGGCGCTCCCGCTATGGCTTCATCTGCCTTGCGGACGATTTCCGCGGCGAGCATCCCGGCACGCGGCATCCTCAAGTCGCCGAATTCCTTCGAATTGCATTGCGAAAGGTAGGCACTGAGGGCATTGCGGCTATACCAGGTTACGACTACATCCCAGGGCAGAAAGCGGAACAGGTCGTCGTCGATACCGTGTGCCGGCGCGTACGAAGCGAGGGTGAAGATATTCGACATCAGGCTCTTGGGCTTGTCGATAAGCTGCAGCCCGCGGGCTGGATCGGTAAAGAGTCTTGAGAAAAGTGCGGCGGTATCTACCTGCCACTCAGTCAAAGGCCCACGGGCAATAGGGGGTACCATCTTTTTGATGCTGTCGCCCTGGTTCCGGGTGATGGCTTTCTGGTACTTTTCTCCGCAGTCCCAGGTGATGACGAGGTCCTTCCTGCAGGCCCTCAGCGATGAGGTGAAAGCCGCCATGCTGACAAGGCAGCGGGGCGTAGTAGATGACAACGCGTGAACCTCGCCGCGCCGGAAAACCGGCTTGAACCGACTGTACATGCGTTTGGCAAGGAGTTCGTGCTCCCGGGCGCCGCGTTCCGTAAGCCTGCCTTCCATACCGCCGTGCAGCTGGATCATCCTGTCGGCTATCCTGAAAAGGGAGTCGCCTGCAGGGGTGAGGATGCCCTCGTCGGCGGCAGGCTGCAGCCTCTTACGGAGCTTGACATAAGCCGCATCTCCCATGTCGGACCTCGAGCCATGCCTGCCGTAATGGCTGATATAGAAAGGCTTGAACCCCGCAGGGGCGGGCGTATCCTTTACAGGAAGGAACTCGTAACAATGGGCGTTGAACGCCGCCCTCTGGGGAAAGGCCCTGAGGTACGCGTCCAGTTCGGCCGACGGCTGGGCGTAGGCCGCCAGGGCCGCAAACAACAAAAAGAGGGAGAAAAACAGGTGCTTCATATCCGTTATCGTAAAACAAACCTTTTAGTGCGCCCCACGGAATCACCGGCGTAGAAATCCACATACACCCTGAGACCGTCAACAATCAATTTGTATGAGCCGACGGAATCGGCAATGCTGTACCGACGGACGCCGGGACGGTATTCTTCAAATATAGGAGGGCATACGCCGCCGTTCTGTTCGGCGAACATTTTGCCATAGCCGTCAGCCCCGGAGGCCAGTTCCTTATACCTTGCCTGGGAGTCCGTCGTCCAGACGCTGCTCATGGTCATCTGGGTGATGCGGCCGCCGTCGCCTTCCCAGTCAAGCAATTCGGTATAATGGGTGTGGCCGCAGAGAACTATGGCATTCAGGGAGGCGAGAAGCTTGCGCATCTCCCTGCGCTCTTCGGCGTGGGAGTCCTTGCGGCCCCCCAGAAGGAACCAGTAGTAGGTGGGGTCGTCGTAGGGAAACACCGGAGAATGTATGAGGACGAATACGTGCCTTGATCCGCGTGCCTGATTGAGCAGCGATTTGATTTCCTCCACGTCAGGCTTGGTGAAATTCACCACGACGAATGCGTCCGGACCGCTGCGGAAAAGGAAGTTGACGGAGCTTATCTCCTGCCCAAGTTCCTTCGACATCCTGCCGGGCATATATGCTTTGTAGGCCCTTCTGCACAGGGCGTCGTCGTTGCCGCGGAGGTCGTGGTTGCCGGGCGTCGTGACGAAAGGCAGGCCCGGGGCAACGCCGGCCTTGAGCAGATCGGCTGCATCTCCAAGGAAGCGTACGTGGGTGAGGGAATCGGAGGTGTCGCCCTGTATAAGGTCCCCTACCTGAAGCACATAGCGGGTACTCTTGTCAACCAGCGCAGAGGCGCGCCGGACAATCCGCGGGCAGCGCTCCTGCCACATCTTGCCGTTTCGGACGAATTCCTTGCGATGGGCCGCCTCCCGTGTGGGCTTAGGGTCAGTATACCCGGCGTGATAGTACTCAGGATCGGCGTTGTCGTAATGGGTGTCACCGAGAATGACGGCGGAATACTCCGCGCAGCCGGTAATGAAGATGGCAAAAAAGGCCAGACATAGGGTACGTCTCATACTTGTTCCTTTGAGAAGTTCCCGTAAATATAGAAATAATCCTTGAAAGGACGAAAGGATTATCCCGCCAGCCAGCAGAGCCGGTGGGCCTGGAAGGCGGACTCGAGGGAGGCCGAGGGGGCGCGGCCGGAGGCGATTGAGGCAAAGAAGTCCTCGACGATTGCCCTGTCGGCGCCGGCGTGGAGGGGGAGGCCGGAGAGGGCGGTGTAGTCTTCGACGGAAGGAGATTTCTCGACTGCGCTCGAAATGACAGAGGAGGAAGAAGATTTCTCGGCTGCGCTCGAAATGACAGATTGGGTGACGGTGCCAGAAGGGGCGACGGTGATGATTCCGCCGTCGGCGATGAGGGTGCCGAGGGTGCCGCGGATGACGGTGCTGCGACCTTCGAGGAGGGATGTGCCGTCGAGGTGCATGGTGAGTGAGACGCCGCCGGACAGCTGTACGCTGACGTCCTGCGTGTCATAGACATTGTTGTCGCAGTGGAAGACGCACCGGCCGTAGCGTCCGTGGCGCAGTTCCTCCTCGATTACTTCGGTGAGTGTGGATCCTGCGGGAACGTCGAAGCCGTCGGTCCACTCTCCCCTTTCGAGGTAAAGGGATACGGCAGAATACGGGCAGTCCGTCCGTTTGCAGTCGATGCAGCGGCCGGGCGCGGAGCCGTCGAAGCGGAACCTGCGCACCGCACCGCGCGACGTGACTTCCACAGGCGTAAGGCCGGTGAGCCACAGGATGAAATCGGCGTCGTGGCAGCACTTCGAAAGGAATATCGGCCCGCTGTCCTGCACCCTGGACCAAAGGCCCCTGACGAAGGTGTGCGCCATACGGTCGGGGCCGACGTGTTCCGTGTGGTCGATGCTCAGGACCCTTCCCAGCACGCCTGAATCGTAAATCTCCTTGATGCGGCGGAAATACGGATGAAAACGCATCTCCAGGCAAACACCGACGTGCACGCCGGCCTTTGCGGAAGCGTCCATCAGTTCCAGATAGTCCTTCTCGCAGCCGGCGACGGGCTTTTCGAGCAGCACATGCCAGCCGCGGCGAACCGAACGCAGGGCAAGCGGAACGTGGAGACGGTCCGGTGCAGCGATGATGACCGCGCCGACAGAAGGAGACGCAGCGAAAAAGTCGTCCGCATTGGAGAAACAGCAAGAAGAAGGAACGCCGTAACGGGAGGCTGCCTGCTCCAGGCGCAGGGGCTCAGGCTCTACAAGATATGCCACCCTGACGCCCTCCGGAAGGCACTGAAGGTACTTCCGGGAACGGTTTCCGACTCCTATGACGGCGATGTCGATCATCTGGCAAGAAGACGCCGAAGGCCTGCAACAATACGGCCGAGGCCGTCGGCGAACATCCGTGCCGGGCAGGCCATATTGATGCGGAGGAATCCGGGTGCGCCGTACATCTCGCCGGCGTTCAGGCGGACCTTTTCCACCTCCGTAAGACTCTTTTCAATATCTTCGGAAGACATTCCGACGGCACGTACGTCCAGCCAGGCAAGGTAGGTTCCCTCAAGCACATACAGGTGCAGCGAGGGGAATTCCGACATGGCGCTGCGAAGCTGGAGGTAATTCTCCCATAGCTGCTTGTTGAGCCCCTGGAGCCACTGCCAGCCTTCGTCGGTCCAGGCGGCCTGGGAAGCCACCACGCCGAAGGGGCCTACGTCGCATATCTCGTTGACGTTGACCGCCTTGTCCACACGGGCACGCATGGCGGGATCCTTTACGATGAAGTTGGCCATCTGCAGGCCTGCGATGTTGAACGCCTTGCTGGCGGCGTACAGCGTAACGCACTTGTCTTCGAACTCCGGGCAGACGGCGGCGAAGGGAACGAATTCCACCCCGGGCATGACGAATTCGCAATGGATTTCATCCACAATCGGGACGACGCCGTGGCGGAGGCATATCTCCCCCACCCTGCGGAGTTCCTCACGGGTCCATACGCGCCCGGCAGGATTGTGGGGCGAGCATATCAGCATGACGGAGGCACGGGGGGCAGCGGCCTCAAGGCCGTCGAAATCAATGACATAACGCGGGCCGTCGGGCGTCTGTTCCGTAAGGAGGGGAACATCCAGAACATTGCATCCCCAGTTGCGTATCGAGGAGAAGAAGCAATTGTACACCGGGCTCATAATGAGTACGTTGTCTCCGGGTTTGGCGAATGCGGAAACGCAGGCGGAAAGCGCCGGGACGACTCCGGTGGTGGGGATGATCCAGGACGGGTCGGGACGCCACCCGTGACGCTCAGCGTACCAGTTGCAGAGGGATTCGTAGTACGAGGCCGGGACAGCCGTATATCCGAAGATACCGTGCTCCGCACGCCTGATGACGGCCTCGCGTACGCAGGGGGCCGTCTCGAAGTCCATATCGGCCACCCACATGGGGAGGACGCCTTCGGGTACGAGGTCCCACTTGACGCAGTTGGTCCCCCTGCGCGGGAGGATCTTGTCGAAATTGTCAGGCATTGCGGACGAGTATTTGGCAATCGGCCGGAGCCTTGATGTTATCATCCAGTATGATCTCCCCGTAGGAATCGGCCACTATGCGGCCGGTGCGGGGGTTCTTGACGGAAGTGACGGCGCCGCGCATATCGGCCTGTACGGCGGAGTATTCGAAGGCGAGGTCGGCGTCGGGCTCGAAGCTGCAGTTCTCCAGGACGAGGCCCTCGGCGTAGCAGAGGGGCTGGGTGCCGGCGATGCGGCAGTTAACGAGGCGCAGGCCGCGGGAATACCATCCGAGGTATTCGCCGTTGATGACGGAATCGTAAACGGTGACGTTCTCAGTCTCCCAGAATGCGTCCTTGGTATTGAGCACGGAATCGCGGATCTCGACGTCCCTGCAGTATTGGAACGAATAGTTTCCGTTCAGCCGGAAGTTGCGGATGCGTATCCCGGAAGAATGCATGAAGATATAGTCTCCCTTGTCGGCGCTTACGTCCTCAAGGTCAATGTCTTTGCAGCTCCAGAGGGTTTCGAGGGCGTTGGGGATGCGGACGCGGCGGAGCTTCAGGCGGGACATCTCACGGAACATCTTGGGGGCCTCGACGAGGGTGTCTTCCATAAGGAGGTCCTTGCTGTACCAGAGTGCCGCACGGGCGCCCTCGGTGAAGAGGCAGTCGCGCACGGTGAAGCCCTCGCAGCACCAGAAGGGGTATTTTCCTTCGAAACGGCAGCCTACGGCCTCTATGTCGGCGGTTTCCTTGAGGGCGGACTCGCCGGCGTGGATGGTTACGTTCTCGAGACGCAGGCCACGGCGGTTGTACAGCGGACGTTCGCCGCCGAATTCGGCATTACTTATCAGTTCCTTCATTCTTCTTATCCCTGTAGAGGAAACGTTTGATTTTCATTGTGGCGGTCTTGGCGAAGGGCTGCTTCTCGACCTCCACTTCCTTGATCTGGCTGCTGCGGTTGACGTGGGAATTGACGAAATCCAGGATGGCCTTCTTGCGCTTCTCCAGGTCTTCCATAAAGCGGTCCTGGTTCTCGTAGTTCCAGTCGAGGACGTTGTCGTTGAAGTGTACGAGGGCCACCAGGTGGCCGCCGCGCTTGACTACGAGGGACTCGTTGATATCCTTGATGTTGTCGAGCACGGCCTCGATCTCTTCGGGGTAGATGTTCTCGCCGGAGGGGCCGAGGATGACGCTTCCGAGGCGCCCCTTGATGTGGTAGCGGCCCTTTTTGTCCTGTGAGGCGACGTCGCCCGTGTGGAACCAGCCGTCGGCGGTAAGGACCTTGCAGGTGCGCTCGTAATCCTTGTAGTAGCCCTTCATGATGTTGTCGCCCTTGACGACGATTTCGCCTTCGCCGGTTTCGGGATTGATGTCTTCAAGGCGCATCTGGACGCCGTAGGCGGGGTATCCGAACGAGCCGACTACCGTCTCCCCTACGCGTGCGTAGCCGATGAGGGGTGCGGTCTCCGTGAGGCCGTAGCCGATGGAGTAAGGGAAACCGGCGCGGCGCAGGAAGGACTCGACCTCGCCGTCGAGCTTAGCGCCGCCGATGCCGAAGAACTTGAGCCTGCCGCCGAAGGTCTTCTTCAGGCGCATTCCGACCAGACGTGCCAGCAGGAACGGGGCCGATTTGCGCAGGGACGACAGGAATTTGCTTTTGTCCACCGTAGGGACGATGCTGGAACGGTAGATTTTCTCGATGACGAGGGGCACCGACAGCATGCAGGTGGGACGTATCTTCTTGAAATTGGGTATGAGGATCGAAGGGGTCGGCGGACGGTTGAGATAATTGACCAGCGCGCCCACCGCGAAGGGGTAAAGCATGCCGATGGTCATCTCGTAGGTGTGCGCGAGCGGCAGGATTGACAGGAAGACGTCGTAGCGGCCTACCCGGTGGGCGTCCCAGGAGGAACGGATGTTGACGCAGAAGTTCTTGTGCGTGAGCATTACGCCCTTGGCGGCGCCGGTGGTGCCGGAGGTATATATGAGGCAGGCCAGGTCGTCGGAGAGGGGGCTCGAGATGGTGCCGTCGCAGGTGTAGGCGTCGGGACCCGTGCGGATGATGGAGAGGTCGTCGGTGCGGATGACCAGATGCATACGCTCAAGGAGCTTCTCGGGCACCTTGGACAACAGACGTTCGGATACGAAGATGGCCTTGGCCTCGGAATGGGTGAGGATGTTGGTTATCTCGTTCTCGGAGAGCTCGGTAAGCAGGGGAACCGCAATGCGGCCGAACGCCGTGATGGAAAAAAACGCGACCGCCCAGTTGGGCATGTTCTGCGAGAAAATGGCAACCTTGTCGCCGCTGTTGATGCCGAAATTGGACAGCTGGCGGGAAGTACGGTGGCATACGTCGCGGAAAGCGGCATAATTATATTCCTGATTGCCGTCGATAAGGTAATATGCGGGACGTTTTGCGTATTTTGATGTGGAATACTCAAAGATCTCCGCAAGTGTCTGGAAGTTGTGTTTCATCAGTGAGTAATGTATCTTTCGGGGTGTTTGCCGACAAGATGCATCTCTTCATAAAGCTGCTGGATGCGCTTCATATCGGCACGGGGGTCATCAGTCAGTTCGACCTTGCGGCCGCGTCCGACGTGCTTCGTACCCCAGTCGAAATACCCCAGGTAAACGGATGCTCCCGTATGGCGGGCGATCGTATGGAAGCCGGTTTTCCAGTTCTTGATGGCCTTGCGGGTGCCCTCAGGGGCGAGTGCAAGGTGGAAACGGCCGGGCTTCTCCATCTGTTCGATGATACTGCGGAGCATATTGGTAGGGCTGCTGCGGTCTACCGGGACGCCGCCCATGGCCTTGAGCAGCCAGCCGATAGGAGGAATGAAGAACTCTTTCTTTATCATGCACTTGGCGTGCTCCCCAAGAGAGCGGTAGTACAGGTATGAGATGAGGAAATCCCAACCGGAGGTGTGTGGAACGCCAAGGATGACGCATTTGTCCTCTTCCACTGCAGGACTGTCGGCGGTCCAGCCTATTTTGCGCAGCACCCAGCCGCAGAATTTTGCCCAATTATCCATAACGGGCAAAGATAATAATTTAAAAGGAGAAAAGGAACTTAGGGAATTTGGAACTGCTGCGGAAAACGGGTTTTGCTCCGGTTTCGTGGCCGACGACCGGACGGAGGGGCACTGCAGGGACCTGGATCTCAGCCCACACTCCGAGTTCGCGGAGCTTGCGGACGAAGATACGCTCGAAGTCATCCTCGACGATCTTGCGGGTGAAGTTGAGGTTCATCCTTCCGCCGAAGCTCACTGCAGCGCAGGAACCGGAACGGCCCCTGGTGCGTCCGAGGACGAAATGAATGTCCCTGACGTGTGCGGCTACGGATTCCGGAATGTCCACGTTGCCTATGTTGGAGAAAGTGTAGGTTGCGTAATTGTCTCCCTTGAGGAAGTTGATGATGTTGATGATGGGCTTCTTGACGGCAAGGGGAATGATGCGCACTCCGAGATTGTCCTCCAGCGCCACGTTGGCGGCGATGCGGCGGGTGAGGCGGGAAGGCTGTACGTAGAGGCGTTTCTGGCACTTCACCTCGGCCAGGGCGTCGTCGAAGGAGAATTCGCCGTTGGTCACGTCGAGCGTAAGATATACATAGGAGGAGAAGTTGCGCATGGTCTTGCTGCCGAAAATGGGCCTGAGGTTGACGGGGAGTTCCATCCGGATGAACGGGCTCTTGCCTTTCTGGCGGGAGCGGACCTCCTGCATGGACACGAGCATCGCCGCGGAGATGAATTCGGTGACGGTGCAGCCGCGGGCGGCGGCAGCAGCCTTGACTTCATCGGTGGAAATGCTGACTCCGAGGGAATTGAGGACCTCGGGAGCTTCCTCAGTGCCCTTGATATGCCAGGCCTTCTTCTCCTCGTCCAGGGATCCCTTGGTGCCGGAGAATTTGTCGAATCCGTCTTCGAGTTCCTCCGCGACGGGTTCCTCGTCGGGGTTGTAGATCCACTTGCCATATTCGGCGACCGTTCCTCCCGCGAGTTTAAGGTACTCTGCGGTGAGGCTGAGAAGGAAAGTCAATGCGCCGTTGCCGTCAGTGAGGGCGTGATAAACGTCCAGATCGATGCGGCAGCCATCACAACTGAGGCGGAACATATAACCGCCGTTGCGTTTGAGGTTGATGGGGGTGAGGTCGCCGCGGCGGACCAGTCTGGGATCGTTCTCCAATTTCTGGAGGAACCACCAGAAAAGTCCGCGCCTGAGTGTGTAACGGAAACTGGGGAAACGGCGCATGACCGACACGAGTGCCTGCTGAAGCTTTTCTTCATCGACCCGCGCGTCCAGGGTTATGGACATGCGGTAAAGGGTTGCATACTTGCTTGTACGGCAAGAGGGGTATATGATTGCTGAATTTTCTAATCTTGTCCAGTCGGGTGCTGTCATGATGTGTGCATTTTTATGTTTTGCAATGCAAAGGTACACACGTACGTACCCGCCGGGAAAAAGTGGTGAGGAATAGTTGGTTTTTGTGATAAAACAAGCAAAAAAGTGACAAAAGTCCCGGTTTTTGGTGACGAAATCAAAATAACTCTTATCTTTGTCACAACAAAATTAGTGACGAATGACAAGTTTTCCCAAAGCAATCACCCGCCTTCCTGCGTCTTTGATACACATTCTGGCACTGCCCGTATCCTTCATGGCCGCCGCCCTGATGTACGAGCCCAAGGCGCTGGGAGTCCTGATGGGCTCCGGCAGCGACTTTACACAGATTGACAACCTGCACAGTTTCAACATAGTCATCTGCTTCGCAATAATCCTAGTGGTGGTGGCCATTTTCCGGATGACCCTCTGGCTCACCCGCAAGCACTTCCCCGCCGACCTTTGGAGGTATTCATTCTTCTGCATCTCCGAGATGCTGGTATGCTGCGCATTTACCGGAATGTATCTCGTGCTTATGGACCACGGCGCAGCCGGAGGCTATTTCAATTACTTCGGCCGCAGCGTGTCTTCCATCGGATCGCTGATGATTATGCCGTACATCATCCTTACGCTACTGTATATGGCGCTCGAAAAGCCGCAGGCAATCAGCCCCGACTCAGACATACGCCTCAAGTTCTACGACGGCCGTCATCAGCTCAAGTTCATAACGGAAGCGTCCTCGGTGCTATATATCGAGTCCAACGAGAATTATATCATCATCCACTACCTGGAAAACGGCATGGAGAAGAAGATGCAGATACGAAATTCGATGAAAAACATCGAGCCCCTGTGCGAGCAGGCAGGTTTTGCGCGCACCCACCGCTGCTTCATCGTAAATCCCGCCCACGTCAAGCTGATACGCCGCGAGCAAGGCGGCATGAACACGGCCGATCTGGGAATCGGAGAAGGGATTCCCATTTCGAAGAAGTATTACGACAGTATCGCGGCGATCCTGTAGGGATACTACTCTACCGCAGCTTCCGTTACCCTCACATAGGTGATGTCCGTAAAGCCGCCTTCGGCTGACTTGACGGTAATATGGGTGCCGCCGGGAGCTATTCCGGTGACAAGCCCTGATTCGTCGACGGTGGCGATGCTTTCGTCATAGCAGAACCAGGTGACGGCCTTGTTGGTGGCATTCTCGGGAACGAATTGCGGCTCAAGAAGATAAGTTCCTCCAACTGCTACTGTAATCTCGGCAGGAAGGCCTATGGATTCCAGCGCGTAGTATTTGGGCCTGACCGTCACGTTGCACGACGCCGTGAAGCCGCCCTCCACGGTGGCTACGGTGATGACGGCCACGCCCTCGGCCATGCCGTAAACGATTCCGTCGGAGCCTACCGTGGCGATGGAATTGTCTGAAGACGACCACGTGACGGCCTTGTTGACGGCGGTTGACGGGAGCACGGTTGCGGTAAGCTGGACGGCGTCTCCCTCTTCAAGGGACAGTTCCAGCGGGGTTAGTTCCACTCCGGCGACGTAGTCGGCGGCATTGCGCACAGTCACTTCGCAGCAGGCCAGCAGGCCGCTCTTCTCCGTCTTTGCAAAAATGAGGGTGACACCCTTGGATACGGCAGTCACCTTGCCGCTCTGCACGGAGGCAACAGACTCGTCGTCGGAGAACCAGAGGACGTTTTCCGTCTTGCCAGAGAGGAAGCGGACGCTGAGCTGCTCACTGCTGCCGGAGAGCAGCATGAGGGTCGGAGGGTCGAGCGTAATGCGGTCAATATGGATGTCTCTGCCTGCGCAGGCGGCAAGCAACAGCAGGGGTAATGCTTTCCAGATTTTCATACGGCAAAGATAGCAAAAAACACTTCACGGAGAAAGAATTCATTGAATTGTCAAATTGATTTATTAGATTTGCAGGCCAAATGACACTTTTAATTTCTAATACCAATATGAAAAAACTCTTATTCTCGCTTGCCGCCCTTCTTATGGCAAGTGTAGCTTTTACCCTTTCTGCACAGGAAGTAGAGGCCGAAACCAAGGCCGCAGCCGAAGAACTTTCCGAAACCGCCGCCGCAGCGGCAGCCGAGCCCGAAAAGGAGATGAAGACAGGTTGGAGCTTCGGCATCCTCCCTACCGCTACATTCTCCGTTGACAACGGCTTCCAGGCCGGAGCATTCGGCGACGTCTATTACTACGGCGACGGCAAAACATATCCCGACCCCCTCCACAAAATCAGTTGGGAGGCCTCCTACTTCACCAAGAGCCAGCGTATGCGCCTCTATCTGGCCTATGACTCCAAGTATCTCATCCCCGGCATGCGCCTCAACGCATCCGTCACGTACATGAACGACCCCCTGTACAGTTTCTGGGGATACAACGGCCCGGCATCGCTCGCAAACATGCCTCAGCCCTACGATACATACTGGACCAACAAGACCACCGACATCAACTACTACGGCATGAGCCGCCAGATGCTCCGCGTACTGGCCAACGTCCAGGGCCGCATTGTCGACCACCTCAACTGGGCAGCCGGCATCAACTTCTGGAACTGGACCCTTGGCGACATGCGCGACGTCGGCTATCCCAAGGAAGGCTCCAAGGAGAAGGGATTCTACGACAAGGAGAAGACCCTCTTCCGCGACTACCAGAAACTCGGTCTCATCGACCCCAAGGAAGCCGCAGGCGGAATGTCAGTGGAGGTCAATGCCGGACTTGTATATGACACCCGCGACATCGAGGCCGCACCCAACCACGGCATCTGGGCAGAAGCCTACCTGAACGGCGCCCCCTATGCAGGCAATCCCACGACCGGACTTTACAGCCCTTACCTGAAGGCCTGCGTCTATTTCCGCCATTACATCGACATCCCCATCCATATCCCTGCAGGAGACCCCGTCTTCGCATACCGTCTTGCATGGCAGCAGACCATCGCCGGTGAGACTCCCCTCTACATGATCCAGAACAACCCCCTGCTTGTCCAGCGCAACATGATTTCCGAGGGCTTCGGATCCAGCAACACCATCCGCGGTCTCCGCGAGAACCGCATCCTCGCCGAGGGTATGGCCTGGGTCAACACCGAGCTCCGCGTAAAGCTGGTGAACTTCAAACTCTTCAACCAGTACTTCTACATCGCGCTCAACCCTCTCTTCGACGCCGGTATCATCACCAAGCCCTACCGTGCAGCAGCACTTGAGGCGGCAGCATCGAAGACTGAAGACATCTTCCTTCCTTTCAACAATCTCTACGACGCCTCCAAGGTCGGCGACATAGTTTACAGCGGCGGTATCGGCCTCAAGATAGCCATGAACCAGAACTTCATCATCTCCGCCGAATACGTCCACTGCTTCTACAAACCGCTCGTCGCAGATCCCTGGATCGGCATCGGCATCAACTACCAGTTCTAACAGGTACGGATATAAAAAAGAGCTGCGCCCCGCAACGGGCGCAGCTCTATTTTATGTGCCTGTCCTTACGACAGCTGCGTGTAAGCGACCTTGCCGACCAGCGTGGTGGGCAGTGAATCGCGAACCTCTATCACGTAAGGAAGAGCATACTTTGCAACGTGCCTGCGGCAATGCTCCATAATGTCCTCTATGAGTTCCGGGGTGTTTTCCACGTCCTTCTTCAGCACGACGAAAGCCTTGACCTTCTGCATCTTGTAGGGATCGGGGACGCCGATGACGCAGCTGCGCTGCACGGCGGGATGCCCCTCCAGGATGTTCTCGATCTGGGAAGGATATACGTTGTAGCCGCTGGTGACAATCATCCTCTTTATCCTCTGGCGGAAATAGACGAAGCCCTCTTCGTCCATCATTCCGAGGTCGCCGGTGTGGAGCCATACGTGGCCGTCGGCGTGCTCGCGGAGGGTGTCGCGGTTCTCTTCTTCGTGGTTGATATATCCGAGCATCATCGAGGGGCCGGTGAGGCAGATTTCGCCTTCTTCACCGTAAGGGACCTCGTCGCAGGTGCCGGGCTTGCAGATCTTGAAGAATGTATCGGGGAACGGGATGCCGATGCTCCCTTCCTTCTCCTTGTTGTACGGAGTGAGGCAGCAGGCGGTGACACATTCAGTGGTGCCGTAGCCCTCGCGGACGCGTACGCTGGCATTGTGCTCTGCGAGGAACCTGTCGAACTTCTTCTTGAGCTCGATGGTGAGGGAGTCGCCGCCGGAGAAGACGCCCATGAGGCATGACAGGTCGGCGCCGTCGAGGTATTCGTTGCGCGTGATGGCCTCGAAGAGGGTGGGTACGCCGGCGATGAAGTTGGGACGCGTCTTCTTTATGAGTTCAGCGTAACTCTTGACGTTGAAACGGGGAACCAGGATGGAGGTGCCGCCGCAGAACAGCATCGTGTGGATGCAGACACCGAGGCCGAAGCCGTGGAAAACGGGCATTGCGGCAAGCATACGGCTGTGGTGGACGTCCTTGTTGCTCATCGCTGCCGTCTGGGCCGCGAGGGCGTTGAAATTGAGGTCGGACAGCATGATGCCCTTGGTGACGCCGGTGGTGCCGCCGGAGAAGAGCACGACAGCCTCCTTGCGGAAGTCCTTCCTGAATACGTATTCGCCCTGAAGCTGGCGTCCGAGCCCGAGGAAACGCTTCCAGCTGATGGTGGAGCCGTCTTCTACGAGTTTGGGGAACTTGCGCTCGGTGAGCAGTTTCTGGCCGATGTTGAGGGGGAACGGGAGTTCCTCGGACACGCGGGCTATGATTAGTTTTCCGATGGGACGCTGGGCGCGGACCTCGAGGAATTTGGCGTAGAACTGGTCGAGCGTGACCGCCACGTCGCACTGGGCTTCGTTGAGATAGAAAACCAGCTCGCCGACGGCGGAAAGGGGGTGAACCATGGATGCGATGGCGCCGATGCGGTTGAGGCCGTAGAGGCAGTATATTGCCTGGGGGACGTTGGGAAGGCATACCAGGACACGCTGGCCGGGACGGACGCCGAGGGCGTAGAAGGAACGGGCGGTGAGGTCGATGGCCGAGGCCATGTCGCTGTAGGAAATCTTGCGCCCCATGAACGTGAGGGCAGGATAATCCTTCTCCGCTTCCGCCATTGCGAGGACGGCCTCGGACATTGTTTTCTCGCTGTACTCCAGGGACGGAGGTACATCGCCGTAGCTGTCGCGCCACGGCATTGAGATGTTGCTGTAATCGAATTTCATCTTAGAATTCTATAGTGTTTGCCGCCGGTTCATCCAGGAGTTCAGGATGGGCGAATATGTGGCGCATAAGCCTGATGGACTTGGCGAAATAGGTGCCGTCCGCTATACGCTCGTCGATGGTGAAACCGAGCTTGATCGTATCATGGAGTTCGAAGGTGCCGTCCTCATGGAAAACGGGGCTCTTCTCTTTCTCGTTGATTACCACGAAGAAGGAATTGTTGCCCCAGTCGAAGAGGTGATGGTAGTCGGCGTGCAGCTTGATGCTTCCAAGGTTGGAGACGAATACGCTGGCGTAGCAGGGATCGTCCTGGGCAAGCCCCTTGGGGTAGATGCCGTGATACTCCATGCGCCTGAGCGCCCAAGCCATGAGGCGGAAGAGGGGCCGGGGAAGATTCCTGACTATGTTCAGGGCGTTGCTGATGCCGACGGTCTTGTCTTCCTTGCGGACCTTGGTGACGTAGCCGCGGACGTAATCGTGGACCTGCTCCATCGGTGAACCGCCGTCCTTGTCAAGCAGGAAATTGGCCTGCAGCTCTTCGGACTTCTCGTCAAGCTGGCGCTTGACTACGAAGGATATGCGGATGTACTTGCGCTCGTAGAAGCGGTGCCCGGTGATGAAATAATTCATCTTGGGGCGCAGCAGGATCGTCTTTGCGAGGGCGGCGACAATGAAGTGGAACCAGGTGTATTTGAAATCGGGGCCGGAGGCGTTTTTCTCCTGAATGTAACGGTTGACTTCCGTGAGGTCGAATGCCTCACCCAGGACTGCCTCGTTGCGGGTGCGCTCTCCGAACAAATAAGGCATCATTACATGCATCGAGTCGAGACCGGAGACGTACCAGCCGTCGTAACGGTCCAGACGATGCTTTTTGCGCTGAACGGTTTCTTGCATAGGTTTCAGTAATTGCGAAATAACTCACAAAGATAACACTTTTCAAATAAAAACGAGTATCTTTGCAGACGCGATTATAACCAGATAACCACATACAACAGATGAAAAGAATTCTCAGTATCGTATCCGTCGCAGTTGCTGCGATGCTCGCAACAGGCTGCCTTGCAGGCAAGTACATGTGCAATTATGCACTGAAGTTCAACCCTCACGGCGTAGATGACATAGAGCGCACCCGCCATAAGGCCGACTCCCTCTGCCCCGGCAGCACCGCCTGGTATGACGCCCTCAAGGCCGAAGGCACCCTCAAGGACACCACCATCACAGGTTACAACGATTACAAGGTCCACGCGGTATATGCGCCCGCACTCGACCCCGCACAGGCCCAGGGCACGGCTATCGTCGTTCACGGATACACCGACAACCACTTCGTATTCCTCTACCTGGTAAGGATGTACAGGGATGAATTCAACTACAACGTCCTTGTTCCCGACCTCCAGTATCACGGCTATTCCGAGGGCCCCGCTGCCCAGTTCGGCTGGCTCGACCGCTTCGACGTAGAAAAATGGATCGAAGTCGCCCACAACATATTCAACGACGACTTCATGGTGCTCCACGGAGTCTCCATGGGAGCCGCCACCGTCATGATGGCCAGCGGCGACGACCTGCCGCCGTACGTACGCGCATTCGTGGAAGACTGCGGCTACAGCTCCGCCTACGACCAGTTCGACAACACCTTCAAGCAGACATTCCCCGGCATAGCCTTCCTGCGCGGCCCCATCCTCGCCAGCGCCAGCATCGTATGCAACAAGAACTACGGCTGGAAGTTCAAGGAGGCATCATCGGTCAATCAGCTCGCCAAGTGCGACAGGCCCATGCTCTTCATCCATGGCGATGCCGACGACTTCGTCCCCACCGACCACGTCTACAAGAACTACGAGGCCAAGGTCAACGGCTACAAGGAGCTATGGATCGCTCCCGGTGCAGTGCACGCCAATTCCTACGCCAAGCACCCCCAGGAATACACCCAGAGGGTACGCGACTTCCTTGCAAAGGTCAAGGGAATGTAGGATTGACCTGATTGATAAAGAGGCTGACCAAAAGTAGATTCTTCGGCAGGTGAACCTGCCTCAGAATGACATGAAGCTGTCATTCTGAACGAAGTGAAGAATCTTTTTGGTCAGCTTCGTTTTTTATCGGCTTCCGCCGCCGCGTCCTCCGCCGGAGTAGCCGCCGCCACCGCCGCGGGAAGAGTAGCCGCCGTAACCGCCGCGGGAACCGGAAGACGAAGACGAACGTGCCGCCGCTTCGGCGGAGATCTTCTTCTCGTACGCCTTGGTGTAGGCCCTGTTTGCCGTATTGGTCCAGGAATGGACCACCGAGCGCATTGTCATGCTGTCCAGGCCATACTGCTGGCTGTAGTCGGTAAACTGCTTGGGATACATCTTTTCGAAGCCTTCGGCCACCTTGTCGGCAATGCCGAATATCTGGGCGAACATAAGGTACTGCCCCCACAGGGCGACCTCAGGGACCTCGCGCTCGCGGGAGAGCGTAAACTCGTTGAGGAAATTCTTGAATTTCAGGAGTTTTGCTGCCTCTTCAGGGGTGTTGTCGGCACGAGCGGAAAGCTTGGACTTGCCCTCGCTTATGAGGGAGTCGGGCCAGCCGGCCATGGAACGGTAGTGCGAAGTGGCCCAGGAATCAAACTCGCCTTTCTCCAGTATGCGGTTGTTCCCGGCCGCCTCGAAGGCCTTCTTGAAGAGGGACTTTTCGGAATCGTCGGCAAAATCCGGCTCCACCTCGGGAAATTGGAGGTCGAAATGGCCGTCCTGCGCCTTTATGGGAACAACGATGCCGGAATTTATCCATTTGAGGAAATAGGCGCCGATACACCATTCTGTATGGGCATTGGAAAGCATCAGGCGGGAGCCGCTTTTAAGCAGGTGGGCGGCGATGGGTATGCTGCCCCCGAAGGGCGCTTCCCTCTCCCATCCGCCAACCTTCGTGGCTCCGAAAACCTTCTTGGACCACTTGTGGCCGGTAGCCTTGAGCACAATATCCCTTAAGAGGAAGTAGATGAACGAAAGGACAATGAAGGCTATCACCAGGATGAAACCGATACCGACGATCAGGCTGACGATATCCTCAAAACTGATACCCTTCTTTTCCTTGTAACTGCTGCCCTTGAAAGCCTTCTTCTGCATCTTCTCGAAGGTGATGTTCCGGGTAATTTCCGGAGCGAAGAAGCCCTTTTCGAACCGCATCATGCAGATGATGGAATCGCTGCTGAGCATCTTGTCGGAAGTCTCGTAGAAGATGGTTCCGTCGTCGCGGAGAACGGATTCGCCTTCGGTCCCGAAGAACCAGAACCGGGTATCGTCGAAGGAGAACGGCTTGTCGTCCATGCGATAGAAAGTGACGGTCGCGTGCTCCACAGGCGCTACCAGGTAGGGATTGAGGAACATGAAGTTGAAGGCGTCGTAGTCTTCGAGAGACTGCACCAGTCCAAGGGCCACGAAGCCCGCTTCCCACACGTGGTCGCCATACGAGCCCTGCCCCCAGCACAGTTCTACGCCGTCTTTCTTGACGACAATGCCGCTACGCCCGGCCTTCTGCTCAAGGCTGCGGTGCGTGTCCCAGGTACGGCCCTCGTCGATGAACTCCTCCCCGTTTTCCTTTACGGTGAGGCCGCGGATGCTCATCTTGCCCAGATTGTTGATGGGGATATACCACTCGGTACCGGAAACCACATTGACATCCCAGACCTGCTTGATATACGCATCTCCCTCATTGTTGATGAAAACGCTTATGTCAACGGAACGGATGCGCTGTGCACTGACGCTCCCGCCGCCCAGCAGGAGCAGGACGGTAACGAGCCAGACAAGGGTCAGTAACTTTTTCATACGTTAATAATCAAAGACGGGAGGCGGCAGAGGAGGCACCGGCCTGTACGTCCGGGAGTCCGCATGACCGGCCACCGGAGAGGCAACCGCGTCACGCAGAGGATCTTCGGTCACATCTTTGGCGAAGAAGTCGGACAGGCTGAAAGTGGCCCCGGCAAGTTCCATTATACGCTTGACTATCAGTTCCCTCTGCCAGGTGCTGAAGTATTTGCGGTTGTCGATCATGCAACTGATCGTTTCGCTGCGCCAGCGGTTCAGCGGGCTGTAGTCGCCACCCTGGTAAACACCTATGCGGGAATAACGGGAATCGCGGGCTATGAGGTCGTCCAGATTGTCCAGCAGGTCGGCCTTCCACGGCGGATTGCTGTAAGTTGCGGAAACATTGAGACCGAACGGCACCGGCCAGGAATGGAAGCTCAGGGAAGATGTGGCCGGATACACGCTGGTGTACCAGTATTCGTCGGCAAGACGGCCGAAACAATGTCCTCCGAACTCGTGGATGGCGGTGTTGCGCCAGTCGCCGTTGTTGACCCGGAATGCCAGCTTCTCATCATTCGTTACTTTACGGGTACCGGCGGACGGGTCTGAATCGCTTACGGCAATAATATCGGGGAATCCCCATGCAATCCCGCCGCCCCTGTCGGTATAAGGCACCATGGCGTAACCGCGGCCGACGCTGGTGGAATGGCAGATTCCGCCGAAGCGGCTGTCGTTGATTATCATCATTATAGGAACCTCGTCGATACCGTGCATACCGCTGACGATATCGGGGCAGTTCTCCTGGACGAAGCCATATACGACATCGCCGCTGGCTGCCATATCCCCATAGCTGTTGGCTCCCCATTTTGCACCGAAATATGTGTTGTGGCGCTGGGTGATGTTGCCGTTGCCGTCGGTGACTGAGGCTCCGGACTCTTTGGAATTGGCAAAGAGGATCCAGACGTTGAAGTACTCGCGGTAGGACCTGTACGGTTCGGTGTCCATCAGGGCGTCGACGGCATTGTGGGCCAGGGTCTCGTAAGTGGACATCTCGCTCTCGCGGAAGCCCTCGGGGATGACGGCGATGGAGACCGGGGTACGGCCGGAAGACGCCGACATATAGAGGACGGGGTCCTTGGGCTTGCTGTCTTCAAGCTTGCTTCCAAGGTTGATGGTTCCTATATCGATTATCCTTCCCTGGGTGAAATCGATTTCCTTGCCGGCGATCTTGGTGGTGGAGTTTCCTGCGGCATCGGAGAATATCAGGCGTATGCTCTGAGTGGAAGGAATCAGCGCTATATAATACTCCTCTCCGGCCACGAAACTGCCGGACAGGGTGGCGCTGGCGGAAGAAACGGCGTCTCCGAAGGACACGCCCGGAATCTCTGCGGGAGCCGAATCGGGAAGGAAGATAACGTCGCCGGCCAGCTGCTGGCTGCCCTGCAGTCTGACTGAGACCACATCCGGAACGACATTGCCCGTGATGCGGAAACGCAGGAGAGACGGGAAATTGTGGAAAGTGAGATTTCCTTGGTCGGATGACGCGAAAGCGTACGCGACATTCACTCCTTCTCCCACGTTCCCCGGAATCGCGGTCTGCTCGACGGGGACCCTTACTTCGGCAGCAAGCCTCGATTTGTAGCTTCCGATGCGCAGGGAGTTCCCGCTTTTGCCCACTTCGGGATAAAAGAAGAACAATTTACCGGAAGGCAAGGAGTAGCCGGATGTAAAATCGACTGCCGCACCGCTGCCGGATGTCGTGTATCTCGCGTAACGGAAACTCGAAGCCGAAGAGTTTGTCCAGATGCCGTCGAAGCCGTCTCCTGAAGACCAGAGCACTTTCGTGACGTCCCCGGAGGACTGAAGATACGTGCGGGTCCCGGAAGCAAAGCCGGCCGTAACCGTCGAAGGCTCCGGAATGGCCGGGACGGGGGCCAGTTCATGGAGGGACGGATCGGACGAAGGGGCGCACAGGAACGGGGTGGCTGAAACGGCGGAACCGGGTTCCTGGCCGTCGGGGACGGGGATTTCAATTGCCCCGGTACATGCGGCAAGCATGAGCGCCGCAAAGAAAAATGCGATCTTTCTCATGGCTACATGAACATGGGGTCAATATAATCTGTCTGATAGTCTTCGGTGCTGGCGGTAAGGATCGTCAGGACCGGGACGAAAGTCTGCTCAAAGTCGCAGACAGGGGGAATATACTTACGCATATTGCAAAGATATGCAAATAAAACGAAATATGCACGCAGAGCAAACGTAACCGAATCGAAAACCCTGCGAAAACCAAATCGAAACGGAATTTTCACAGTTGGCAAAAATGTTTGTGCAAACGTTTGCATAAACCAAAACTTATTTATATTTTTGCAGCACTAACGCTAGTGACCAATGAACAAGGCAAAAGCACTGCTGACAATAGTCCTCACTGCCCTGGCAACAATTTCCTGCCAGCAAGGCAAACGTTTGCACACTTTACCCGACGACATCCCCTTCCCCATGCGCTCCATCGCACTGCCCTCCATCCCCGGCAGGCAGGTGAGCATCGCCGACTTCGGCGCAGTGGGAGACGGCGTCACACTCTGCACTTCCGCATTCGAACAGGCCATCGCCAGCCTTGACGGCAAAGGCGGCGGCATCGTCAACGTCCCCGCAGGCATCTGGCTCACGGGCCCCATCGGCCTCCGCAGCCACATCGAGCTCCGCCTCGACAGGGACGCCGTAATAGTTTTCAGCACCGACCAGGACCTCTACCCCATCATCGACACCAACTTCGAGGGGCTTGACGTCCGCCGCTGCCTCTCCCCCATCCACGCCGAGGGCGCGACCGACATCGCCATCACCGGTGAAGGCATCATCGACGGCAACGGCGACGCCTGGCGCGAAGTCAAGCGCCGCAAGGTCGGCGACGACCAGTGGAAGGCCATCGTGAAGAAGGGCGGCGTGCTTGCCGACGACGGCAGCGTCTGGTACCCCGACGAGGGCTACAGGAAGGCCCGCGCCACCGCAGGCAGCCTCAACTACCCCGACCCGTCCCTCGACGAGCAGGAAATCAAGACCTTCCTCCGCCCGGTGCTGGTGAGCCTCCGCGAGTGCGAGCGCATCCTCCTGAGCGGAGTCACCTTCCAGAACTCCCCCTGCTGGAACCTCCACCCTCTCTGGTGCAAGGACCTCACCATCAGGGATATAATCGTACGCAACCCCCATTATTCCGCCAACGGTGACGGCATCGACATCGACGCCTGCGACGGCGTCTTCCTCACCGGCTCATCCTTCGACGTCGGCGACGACGCCATCTGCATCAAGTCCGGCAAGAACGAAGACGGCCGCCGCCACGCACGCGTCTGCCGCAACCTCGTCATCACCGACTGCACCGTCTATCACGGCCACGGCGGATTCGTGGTCGGCAGCGAAATGTCCGGCGGCGTGGAGAACATCCTCGTCCGCGGATGCCGCTTCATCGGCACCGACGTCGGCCTGCGCTTCAAGAGCACGCGCGGCCGCGGCGGCCTCGTCAAGGACATCTGGTGCGAAGACATCTACATGAAAGACATTGTCTCCTACGGCGTCATCTTCAACCTGTACTACGCAGGTGTCGCGGCATCCGACATGGCTGACGGAGCAATCGAACCCATCGTAGAGGTCGACGAAACTACCCCGGAGATGCGCGACATCCACTTCAGCAACATAGTCTGCAGCGGCGCAAAGCAGGCCATCTACATCAACGGCCTCCCCGAACTTCCGCTCAGCGGCCTCAGCTTCGGGAACAGCACCTTCACCGCCGCCAAGGGCCTGGAGATGCACAATGAAAAAGGCACCACGTTCAACAACGTCAGGATCAACGGCGAAGAGGTCTTCGCGACGGAGCCTAATACAGCAAACGTCAACTGATATGAAAAAGTTTTTCCCCCTTGCGGCAGCGGCCGCCTGGCTTATCCTGAGTTCATTCACCATCCACCTGATGGGCGACAGCACCATGGCGGAGAAAGACCTCTCCAAAGGCACTCCCGAGCGCGGCTGGGGCATGATGCTCCAGAACTTCCTCGACAGGGACGTCACCGTAATCAATTACGCGCAGAACGGCCGCAGCACCAAGAGCTTCAGGGACCTGGGTCTCTGGGACAAGGTCGAGGCCGCCATACAGCCCGGCGACTACGTGTTCATCCAGTTCGGCCACAATGACTCCAAGCAGGACGACAGCACCCGTTACGCAGCCCCCTGGGGCGCATATCAGGACAACCTCCGCATCTTCGTGGACGGCGTACGCGCCAAGGGCGGCACCCCGGTGCTCCTTACCCCCGTCGCCCGCCGCTGGTTCAAGGACGGCAAGCTCGACCGCGGCTGCCACGGCAACTACCCCGCCGCGATGAAGGCCGTAGCCGAAGAGAAAGGCGTAACGCTCCTGGACATCACCACTCCCACCCTGGACTGGATCGAGGGACTCGGCGACGAAGCCTCCCGTCCCTATTTCATGCACCTTGAGCCCTACAAATGGGCCTGCGCCCCCGAGGGCAAGACCGACAACACCCACACCGTTGCCGCCGGTGCACGCAAGGTGACAGAAATCGTCTGCAGCAAGATCAAGGAACAGATACCCGAGATCGCAGAGCACATCACCCGCTATGACATAGTCGTCTCCGCCGACGGCCACGGCGACTATATGACCGTCCAGGAGGCCATCAACGCCTGCCCCGACTACAGCCATCACGAAATCACCACCATCTACATCCGCAAAGGGACGTACAAGGAGATGGTCAGCATCCCCCACACCAAGTTCCGCCTGCACATCAAAGGCGAAAGCGCCCGCAACACCGTCATCACCTATGACAAATGCGCCAAACAGAACTGGCCCGGCAGGGACTTCAACGTCGGCACGTCCGGCAGCGCCACCATCTATATCCACGCCAGCTACATCACCTTCGAAGACCTCACCTTCGAGAACAGCGCCGGCGAGGGCAAGGAAATCGGCCAGGCCGTAGCGGTCTTCACCGACGGCGACTTCCTCTTCTTCAACCGCTGCCGCTTCATCGGCAACCAGGACACCCTCTACACCTACGGGCGTTACGGCAAATTCGGAGGCATCAAGCGCAACTACTTCCGCCACTGCTACATAGAGGGCACCACCGACTTCATCTTCGGCACGTCCATCGCATACTTCGAGAAGTGCCGCATCCACTCCAAGAAAAACAGCTACGTCACCGCAGCCTCCACCCTCGAGGGCCAGAAATACGGATACGTATTCAAGGACTGCGTGCTCACCGCCGCCGAAGGAGTGGACAAAGTCTATCTCGGCCGCCCCTGGGGAGCCTACGCCAAGACCGTGTTCATCCACTGCAAGATGGGAAAGCACATAGTTCCCGAAGGCTGGCACGACTGGGAGAAGGAAGGCAAGCCCGACACCAAGAAAAACAGCTACTACGCCGAATACCAAAGCTACGGCCCCGGTTCCGCGGGCCCGCGCGTGAAGTGGGCGCACACGCTTACAGATAAGGAAGCGGCCGAATACACCCTGGCCAACGTAATGTACCAGAAACAGGACCGCATCCCCTGGAACCCATACGACAACCGATGAGAAAAGCCATCATACTCATAGCAGCCCTTGCCTTGACCGCCTGTTCGGCCAGGGCCTTGCTGTCCCAGGACATCGTCCGCTCCGAAATGGTCCGCAACCCCGAAGCCTCATACCTCGACGGCCTCGAAGGAAAACTCAAATGGAACTACACCACCGGCCTGGAACTCCAATCGTTCCTCGACGCCGCAATGGCCGGCAAAGAGGCGACGGAGGCGGCAATGGGCTCAGAAGGCACCGCCTCAGATTGTGGCAGGGAGGCGACGGAGGTGGCAGTGGGCTCAGAAGGCACCGCCTCAGATTGTGGCAGGGAGGCGACGGAGGCGGCAATGGGCTCAGAAGGCACCGCCTCAGATTGTGGCAGGGAGGCGACGGAGGTGGCAGTGCCCTCAAAAGGCATTGGCCCTTACGAACTGACTTTTGAGGGCACTGCCGCCGGAGGAGCCGTAGTACGCTACGTTGACGCCTGGTACGACGCAATCATAGACTCAACCGGAAAAATCGGCGTAAACTACAAGAAGTCCAACTACTCCCTCGACCACATCTGCCCCGGCAGGACCCTCTTCGCCCTCTACGACATCACCGGCAAAGAGAAATACCGCGCCGCCATGGACACCCTCTACGCCCAGATCCAATCCCAGCCCCGCACCCCCGAAGGCGGCTTCTGGCACAAAAAGATCTACCCGAACCAGATGTGGCTCGACGGCCTCTACATGGCCCAGCCCTTCTACGCCGAATACACCGCCCGCTACGTCCCCGACAGCCTCAAGGCCGCAAACTTCGAAGACATAGCCCGCCAGTTCGACCTCGCCTGGACCAGGTGCTACGACCCGTCAACCGGCCTCCTCCGCCACGCCTGGGACTCCTCCCGTAGCATGTTCTGGTGCGACGCCACGACAGGCCAGTCCGCCCACGCCTGGGGCCGCGCCCTCGGCTGGTACGCCATGGCCCTCGTCGAAGTCATCCCCTGGATGCCCGAAGGAGCCCTCAGGCTCGACCTAACCGGCAAGCTCGACAAACTCTGCCACAACATCATGCCCTACGCCGACCCCGAGACCCGCATGTGGTACCAGGTCCTCGACCGCCCCGGCCAGGAAGGCAACTACCTGGAAGCCACCGCCAGCGCGATGTTCACCTACGCCCTCCTCAAGGGCTGCAGGAACGGCTGGGTCAAAGGCATCAAGATGGAAACCGCCCGCAGCATATACCGCGACCTCCTCGTCACCTTCGTCAGCTACGACCCGTCCACCGGCCTGGTGGACCTCAACCGCTGCTGCGAAGTCGCCGGACTCGGCGGCAAGGAGAACCGCAGCGGCACCTACGAGTATTACATCAACGAAAAGATACGCAGCAACGACCCCAAAGGCATCGGTCCCCTGATCTGGGCCGCACTTGAATACGAGAAATTATGAAAAGGATACTTGCCATCATAGCCGCACTGCCCCTCTTCTGCGCCTGCCCGGAGAACAACAAGCCGCAGGAGCAGACGGCCCCTGCAGTCCCCGCTGGCGTCACCCTGCACAGGGCCACCGAGACATCCCTTACATTCAAATGGACTCCCGTCGAAGGAGCCACAACCTACGGCTGGCGCCTGGTCGAGGGCACCACGGAAGCCGACAAGGGCTCCACATCGTCCCGCAGCGTAGAAATAACCAACCTCAAGAAGGCCACAACCTATAAATTCTACGTACGCAGCATCTCCGCAGCCGGCAATTCCGACTGGAGCGCCCCCCTGGAGGCAACCACAGAAGGCAGCGAGACTCCCGACCCCGGCACCGACCCCGTCGATCCTCCCGTAGATCCTTCATATTATGAGGAATTCGCGATACCCGCACACGAAGAGGACGGAGCGGCCCGCGCCTTCCCCGGCGCCGAGGGCGGCGGAATGTGGGTCACCGGCGGCCGCGGAGGCAAGGTCCTCCACGTCACCAGCCTGGAAGACAGCAACAGCGAAGGCACCCTCCGCTGGGCAGTCACCCAGAATTACGCACGCACCATCGTATTCGACGTAGCCGGCATCATCAGCCTCACGAGCGCACTCGTGGTCAACCGCGACAACGTCACGATTGCCGGCCAGACAGCCCCCGGCGACGGCATCTGCCTGCGGGGCAACACCTTCCGCATAGCGGCCAACAACGCCATCGTACGCTTCATCCGCTGCCGCATGGGCGACGAGACCGGCGTGGAGAACGACGCTATGCAGGTAATGAACGGCGACGGCGACAAGTACTCCGGCATAATCATCGACCACTGCTCAACCAGCTGGAGCACCGACGAATGCGCCTCTTTCTACGGCATGAAGGACTTTACCTTCCAGTGGAACATAGTCTCCGAGAGCCTCCGCCAGTCCCTCCACGAGAAAGGCGCCCACGGCTACGGAGGCATCTGGGGCGGCACCAACGCCACCTATCACCATAACCTCCTCGCCCACCACGACTCCCGCAACCCCCGCATCGACCACGACTACGTCTCCCCCCAGAAGGGTCCTGTCAGCATAGTCAACAACGTGGTTTACAACTGGAAAGGCAACACCTGCTACGGCGGCGAGAGCTCCAGCGGCTCCGGCGGAGGCTACCGCAAGTACAACTTCGTGGGCAACTACTACAAACCCGGTCCCGCAACCCCGTCCAACCATATCTGGTTCATAGAGCCCACCACCTCCTGCAGCAACTGCAGCAAGACATACAGCGGCTCCATACTTCCCGGACATTTCTATATGACCGGCAATGTAATGTACGGCCACGACGCCCTCACGGGCGACAACTGGAGCACGGTACACGGAGCCAACGCCTCCGTAATCGCCCAGATTAAGGAATCCGGCGCATTCGACGCCGAAAAACTCAGCCTCCACAGCGCCCAGGCTGCATTCGACGCCGTCACGGCTTACGCAGGAGCATCCTTCGCACGCGACGCCATCGACACCCGCATAGCCAAGGAAACGCAGGACGGCACAGCCACCTATACCGGCTCCGCAGGCAAGATAAAGGGCCTCATCGACACCCAGAACGACGTCGGCGGCTGGCCCCAGTACAAGGGAGAGGCCTCCAACGACTCCGACTCCGACGGCATGCCCGACTGGTTCGAGCAGCAGTTCGGCCTCGGCAAGTCCAACCCCGCGGACGCCTCCCAGACGACCCTCGACAAGAACGGCCGTTACACCAACCTGGAAATGTACCTCCACTATATAGTAAAGGACATAGTGAACGCAGGCAACGCAAACTCAAATTACACAAAACTATAATATCTATTACTAACCATTAACCAAACAAACTCCAAATGAACAGTTTAGCAAAGAAACTAATCCTTGCGATCCTCTGCCTCGGAGCTGCTTGGTCGCTTTCCGCCCAGACTACCGTAAAGGGTATAGTGACGGACGAAAGCGGTGAACCGCTCATCGGCGCGGGCGTCTTCGTAGAAGGCACCACGGTCGGTACGGTCACCGGTCTCGACGGCGACTACGAGCTCGTCGTTCCGGCAGATGCAGTTAATCTGGTGTTCTCCTTCATCGGCCTCGCCGACCAGACCGTCCCCATTGCCGGACGTGACAGGATCGACGTCGTCCTTGCTACGGACACCACCGTTCTCGACGAGGTTGTCGTCGTCGGTTACCAGACGGTCAAGCGCCGCGATCTCCTCGGCTCCGTATCGTCCGTGAACTCCGACAAGCTCACCGAACAGCCTGTAACCTCCGTCAGCCAGGCACTCTCCGGCAAGATGGCCGGCGTTTCCGTGGTCACCACCGAAGGCGACCCCGACGCCGACATCAAGATCCGCGTGCGCGGCGGCAGTTCCATCACCCAGGACAACAGCCCTCTGTACATCGTGGACGGATTCCCCGTAGAGTCCATCAACGACATCCCGTCCTCCGAGATCCAGAGCATCGACGTCCTCAAGGATGCATTCTCCACCGCAATCTACGGTAGCCGCGGCGCCAACGGTGTCGTCATCGTTACCACCAAGAGCGCAGAGAAAGGCCAGAAGATCAGCGTCAAGCTCAACACCTACTACGGTCTCAAGAAGATGGCCAACGCAGGTGCAATCAAGGCAATGGATTCCGAGAACTTCGTCAAATTCCAGTACGAACTCGGTTCCCTCCGCAGCGACCTCAGCTCACACTACACCCCCTACTTCGGTTCCTTCAGCGACCTCGACCTCTATACGGGCCTCCCCACCAACAACTGGGTTGACGCCGTATTCGGCAACACAGGCAACACCTTCAGCGCCGACGCATCCATTTCCGGCAGCGGTGACGGATACAGCTGGACCCTCGGTTACGCCCACATGGGCGACAAGGCCATCATGGCAGGATCCAACTACAGCCGTGACAACCTCAACTTCAAGGGGCACTTCAAGACCGGCAAGACCACCAGCATCGACGCCAACATCCGTTATTCCGTAGTGAACGTACGCGGCTCCGGCGCCAACGGCATCAACGACACCGGTTCCACCGCCGGCAACGGCCGTCTCAAGCACGCCGTCTCCTATGCTCCCATCCCCGTGGCAGCAACCACCACCGACTCCGACCTGGAGCAGGACTACGGCGACAACGCTCCGCCGCTCCTTTCGGTCGCCGACAACGACAGCAAGCGCGTCCGTACCACCTGGAACGCCAACGCTGCATTCAACTGGGAGATTGTCAAGAACCTCAAGCTCAAGGTCGAGGGCGGCCTGGAGGACTACCGCCAGGGCGACGACCGCTTCTACGGTCTCACCACCTATTACGTAGCCAACAACTCCACCGTGAAGAACACTCCTTCCACACAGCACAAGGAGGCCTTCCGCACCCGCTACCGCAACACCAACACTCTCAACTACGACTTCAGCGAGCTGCTCGGTGACAAGCACAGCCTCACCGCCCTCCTCGGCGAAGAGCTCACCATCACCAAGAGCAATACCATCACCGACATGATCGACGGCCTGCCTCTGTTCTACAATGCCGCAATGGCATGGAACTTCATGGCTTCCGGCGTCCCCGCTTCGTCCAACAACTACTACAGCCCGGACGACAAGCTCCTTTCATTCTTCGGACGCGTCAACTACGACTACGACCATCGTTACTCCATCGGAGCCACGCTCCGTACCGACGGCAGTTCCAAGTTCGCAGAAGGACACCGCTGGGGCTTCTTCCCTTCCGCGGCCGCATCCTGGACCATCTCCAACGAAAGCTTCATGGACGAAGCCCACGGCTGGCTCGACCAGCTCAAGCTCCGTTACAGCTTCGGTACCGCAGGCAACAACAACATCCCTTCCGGCCAGCTGCTCAAGCAGTACAGCTCTTCCACCACTTCCTGGCTGAGCATGACAAGCAACATCTTCAATGCCGGCAAGGTCCTCAACAACCCCGAACTTACCTGGGAAACCACCTACACCCACAATATCGGTCTCGACTTCAGCCTCTGGCAGAGCAAGCTCAGCGGTAGCGTGGAGGTATATCAGAACGACACCAAGGACCTTCTGATCAACTTCCCCATCCCCGGTTCCGGTTACGACAGCCAGTACCAGAACGTAGGTTCCACCCGCAACCGCGGTGTCGAACTCACCCTCAACGCCCCCATCGTCCAGACCAAGGACTTCTCCCTGAACTTCAGCGGCAACATCGCCTACAACGTCAACAGGGTTACTGACCTCGGCGGACTGGAAAGCATCACCGCACAGTCCTACTGGGCATCCACCGAAATCGGTGACGATTATATCGTCCAGGTCGGCCAGCCTCTCGGCAACATGTACGGCTACCAGTCCGACGGTATGTACACCGTGGACGACTTCACCTGGGACGGTTCCAAGTGGGTGCTCAACGAAGGCATAGCGGATGCTTCCAGCATCATCGGCGGCAGCTACTTCCGCCCCGGCGCCCCTAAGTTCAAAGACCAGCCCACAGTTCCCGTATACAAGACTGACGCAGAAGGCAACGTGGTTACCGACAAGGACGGCAAGCCCGTCGTAGACCACTACGTGGGCGACGGCAAGATCACCGCAGCAGACCGCACCGTCATCGGCAACGCAAGTCCCGATTTCACCGGCGGTTTCTCCTTCAGCGCATACTGGAAGGGCTTCGACCTCGGCGCCAACTTCAACTTCATGATCGGCAACCAGGTGTACAACGCCAACAAGATCGAGTTCACCTCTTCCCGCAAGTATTACAACCGCAACCTCCTCAACATGATGAATGTCGACAAGCGTTGGACCAACATCGACTGGGAGACCGGAGAGCTCATCAACAATCCCGAAGTGCTCCGCACCCTCAACCAGGGCAGGACTATGTGGAACCCCGCCGTCGGCAACGCCATATTCAGCGACTGGGCGGTTGAAGACGCTTCATTCCTGCGTCTGCAGACCCTCACCCTGGGTTACACCCTTCCCGAGACTCTCACAGAGAAGATACATATCCGCAGGCTCCGCGTCTATGCCACCGGAACCAATCTGTGGTGCCTTACCAAGTATTCAGGCTACGATCCCGAAGTCGACACCCGTCGCTCCACTCCCCTTACTCCCGGCGTAGACTACTCCGCCTACCCCAAGAGCATAGGTTTCGTAGCAGGTATCAACCTTTCTTTCTAATCCGACGTGCATATGAAAAAGATATTAATAATCCTTTCCGCCGCCGTAATCGCGGTATGCGCATCTTCCTGCGAGAAGTTCCTTGAATCCGAGGCTCCCTCCACATTCGACGCCGCAACGATATTCTCCAACTACTCGCTTGCAGAGAGCCAGATGTTCTCCGCCCTGCAGTCCATCGGTGAGACCAACTCCTACCGCGGACGCTACCTGAGCTGGATCGGCCTCAACAGCGACATCGAGTGGTATAACACCTTCAAGCCCACCGACGAGAAGTACCAGATCGCCGGATATACGCTGCTCCCCAACAACGGCCAGCTCAACCTCGAGAACGGCCCCTTCGCCAAACTGTACGAAGGCATCGAGCGCCTCAACCTCACCATCGAGGGCATCACCCGCTACGGCAAAATCGAAGAGAACGCCGACATGGCCGCCCTCCTCGGTGAAGCTATGACCCTCAGGGCAATGTTCTACTATGACCTGGTAAGGGCCTGGGGAGACGTTCCCGCCCGCTTCGAGCCTACGACCAGCGAAACCATCTATGTTCCCAAGGCCAGCCGCGACACCATCTTCGTGCACATCCTCAAAGACCTCGAGAGCGCCATCCCTACGCTGGCTTATCCCGGCAAGACTGCCGTCACTTCCCGCACCGACCGCATCAACAAGGTTTTCGCCGAAGGTCTGTATGCCCGTATCGCCCTCATGGCATCCGGTTATGCAATCCGTCCCGACGACAATATGGTCGGCACCGGCGATCCCGGCACCAACCGCATCACCACTGAGCCCCAACTCCAGAAGAGCGTCCTCTATCCCAAGGCACTCGAGTACCTGCGCGACGCCATCAATTCCAAGAGCGCGTCACTCCAGGATTATGAGACCCTCTGGAAGAACCAGAGCAACCGCGACAACCTCGTCGCAGGCCCCGGTTACGAGACTCTCTACGTAATTCCGTTCTCCGACGGACGCGGCCGCTGGAACTACACCTTCGCCATCCGTACCGAGGGTTCCAGCTATGCAGGCGGTCCCACCGTCACCCGCGGCGGCGACGCCGGCCCTATCCCCACGATGTGGTTCCGCTACGACCCCAAGGATATCAGGCGCGACCTCACATGCGTCAACTGGCGCTGGAACGCCGACGACGAGAAGGAACTCCCCGGAATCCAGAGATGGTACTTCGGCAAGTATCGCTTCGAGTGGATTACCAAGAATCCTTACACCGGCGGCAATGACGACGGCGTCAAGCCCCTCGTGATGCGTTATGCCGACATCCTCCTCATGGCTGCAGAAATCGCCAACGAGCAGGGTGAACTCAACGAAGCGAAGGAATACCTCCGCCAGATCCGCCACCGTGCATTCCCCACCGACCTCGATGCAGCCGATGCCTATGTCGACAAGATCGGCAGCAAGGATGCGATGTTCAACGCCATCGTAGATGAGCGCGCCCTCGAGTTCTGCGGCGAAATGACCCGCAAGTTCGACCTCATCCGCTGGAACCTCCTCAAAGACAAGATGGACGAGTCCAGGGCCGAAATGAGAGACCTGCGCGAGCTGAAAGGCAAGTTCGCAAACATCAATGGTCTTAACGGAGATGTCTACTACAAGGCCAGCGGCAGCGAAATCACCGTCTGGGGCCTCACCGGAGAAGTCACCAAGCCCAAGGGCGACTGGGTGAAGAAAGCCGGATACATCAACAAGATACTGGACGAAAAGGGCGCCGACACCGGACTGTACGATGGCCTCATCGACGGCATCTACTCCGCCGACCCTGTCCAGCACATGTTCTGGCCCATCTTCAATACCACGATGATCAACAGCCAGGGCAAGATCAAGAATGACTATGGCTACGACAACTTATAATAACGACGCCTTATGAAAATCAGAAATATATTCAAAACTGCACTTCTCGCAGTTCTTGCTCTGGGCGCCGCCAGCTGCGCAGAAAAAGAGTTCGCCGAGGTCACCGACCTTGGTCTCGCACGCTGCCTGCAGCCGCAGAACCTTGCCGCACGCGTCAACTCCGCCGTGGGAGATGAGGTAACTTTCTCCTGGGACGTGAACAAAGACGCCGACGGATACGAACTCATCCTCTATACCGACGAGGAAATGTTCCTCAAGGACCGCACCCTGAACGTTATGCCCGGTGAAGTTCCCTACACCATCCGCCTCACCGCGGACCAGAAATACTGGTTCACCGTACAGGCATACCGCGTCAACGCAGACGGTGAGAAAGACGACACCACCCTCTCCAACCTGGCAGTCTTCGACGGCTCCGTCAAGACCTTCGCCGTAAAGGACAACCTGTTCCCCGAGATTGTAGCCCGCACCGAGACTTCCGTCTCCTTCGTGTGGAGCAAGGACCTCAGCGACTACACCGACGTGACCGAACTGCGGGCCGCACCCGTAAAGGGCGGCAATACCGTCAAGAAGACCATCAGCAGCGCTGAAGCCACCGCAGCCGCGGCTACCATCGAAGGGCTGGAACCCGCAACCGAGTATCAGTTCACCCTGTTCTACATGAGCGCATCCCGCGGTGCAATCGATTCCTGGACCAGGTCCGACAAGGGCAACGCCGCAACCATCTCCGACGAGGCCGGTCTCAAGGCCGCACTCCTCGCAGGCGGCGAATACTACCTCACCCAGGCAGGCGGCCCTTACAATGTGAGCGACGTCAAGCCCGCAGGCAGCATAGTCCTCAAGGGCGAGCAGGCAGGCGACGGCTCCAAACCCGTTGTCATCGCCCGCTTCCTCGTCGATGACATGCCCGCCGGAAGCAGCCTCTACTTCGAAAGCGTTACGTTCAACGGAAACGCCGACAAGTCCCGTCTCGTAGAGCGCAGCGCCGACGTTGCCGTCTCCCTCAGCAGCATCAAGGTCGTCAACTGCGACATCACCAACTACAAGGCAGGTCTCTTCTACGAAGGTGACAAGGCCGGCAATGCATTCTCGGTCGACGAAGTCGTCTTCGACGGATGCTCCATATTCGACATCCTCGGCAGCGGCGGCGATGCATTCGACATCAGGAAGAACGGCCAGGTCGGCTCCGTGGTGTTCAACAACAACACCATCTACGACGGTATGCGTACCCTGTTCCGTATCGACCAGGTCGATGCCAACAAGCTCGGCAAGGTGGAGTTCACCAACAACACGGTGAAGAACATCTGTACGGTCAACGACAGCAACAACCGCGGCCTCTTCGCATTCTACGTTCCCGTAGAGTTCACCCTGAAGAACAACCTCTTCCTCTATGAGGACGGCGGCAAGAAAGACGAAACCGTGGTTGATTACACCCAGCTCGTCCAGGACAACTCCAAGACCGTGGTTCCCACCATCATTGCATCCGACAACTATGTCTTCGCTCCCGGCAAGGACTTCTTCAAGAGGGTTTCCGCACCCGAAGCAGGATGCACCGTGATGAATGCCGATCCCTGCTACAACTCCAAGGGTAATTTCTTCCAGCTTGCGGCCGACGACCTCATCGACAAGAAGGTCGGCGCCTCCAAGTGGTGGATCCCTTACGCAGAGAAGGCTGAAGACCTCACCCAGGGCGTCATCGAGGGCGCACATACCTGGAACCTCCAGAACGCCACCCTCTTTGCCGGTGAAGTCAAGAACAGCCGCGTACGCGACAACCTCATGCTCGTCGGTACCGAGGCCACTCCCATCAACGCCGACGGAGGCATCAACTTCCTGTCCGCAGCGCAGCTCAACCGCAAGGGCGTTCCCACCGAAGGCTTCATCTCCTTCATCGTGAACAAGCCCGGTTCCGTTGACATCCTCATCGAGGATGCAGCAAAGACCGGCGCCGGCGTAGTCGTGGCACTTCTTGACGACAACGGTCTTGCCGTTCAGGGCGGTGCAGCGGCATCCTCTGCCGGAGTACAGAAGATCCTTGTACCCAAGGTTACAGGCGAAGGCACCATCTACATCTATCCTAACGGAGCCGTTTCCGTCACCAAACTCGCATGGAGCGAGGATACCGAGGGTGGAAACAGCGTGCTGGCGACTCCCCGCCTGACCGTCGAGCCCGTCACCATTAAGGAAGGCGAAGAGACCGAGGTCACCGTTTCCTGGGAAGCAGTAGCCAACGCCGCCTCCTACGAACTCAAGTTCAACAAGAGGCACGTGGAACTGGAAGATGGTGCACTGTCATACACCGTTCCTGCAGAGACCATCGCAGCCATGGAGGCCGGCCTGTACAACTTCACGGTCCAGGCATTCCCGGCCGAGGACGACATCTACTACAAGAAGTCCGAAATCGGCACCGCAGCCATCGCAATCCAGCCCAAGGGCGGAGAAGAGGTCACAGAGAAGAGTATTGTCTGGGACTTCACGGCAGAATATGCAAGTGACATCAACGTGTCCGACAGTAAGGTTTACAAATACGAAGCAGGCGCCGTAGAGGAGGTTGCCGCTGCGACCAGCGAGGATGTCCTTTACTTCTCTCCTAACGCAAAAGCTATCAAACACAGCAAGCTGGTCTGTACGGCCGACGGCATAACCTATCATCCGATTACCTATGGTGGTGGCGCTGCGTATATGTTCTTCCGCACCTCCAAAGCCGGTAAGCTTATCGTAACGGCATCCAACGGAAAATCGAAGGCCGATGCCGTCGACTGCAAACTGGATATAAAGATCAACGGCACGGCCAGCGGACTTGCCGTGGATCTGCAGCCCTATGATGTCGATGTTGCCGGTGTAGATGCAAAGGTCTATGAATGGGATATCACCAATGGTGATGGTTCTGTTCAGGAGATTCAGATAATCAAGCCCAGCGGCAAGAATTCTCCTTTCATCTACAAGGTTGAATTCGTTTACAAAGAGGCAGCAAGCGCTCCCGCACCAATCAAGTGGAATTTCACGGCAGAATATGCCAGTGACATCAATGTGGCTGACAGTAAGGTTTACAAATACGAAGCGGGCGCCGTAGAGGAGGTTGCCGCTGCGACCAGCGAGAATGTCCTTTACTTCTCTCCCAACTCAAAAGCTATCAAACACAGCAAGTTGGACTGTACGGCCGATGGCGTAACCTATCATCCGATCACCTATGGTGGTGGCGCTGCGTATATGTTCTTCCGCACTTCCAAAGCCGGTAAGCTTATCGTAACGGCATCCAACGGAAAATCGAAGGCCGATGCCGTCGACTGCAAACTGGACATCAAGATCAACGGCACAGCCAGCGGACTTGCTGTGGATCTGCAGCCTTATGATGTCGCCATTGCCGGTGTAGATGCAAAGGTCTATGAATGGGATATCACGAATGGTGATGGCTCTGTTCAGGAGATTCAGATAATCAAACCAAGCGGCAAGAATTCTCCTTTCATCTACGAGGTCGTATTCCAGGCCAAGTAGCTTATAACAAAGGAAGCCGGGGGTGATACCCCGACTTCCTTCCAAGTAAATATTAAAAACACAATAACACCATGAGCTTTATCAACCCCGACTTCATGCTTCAGACCGAAACGGCGAAGCGCCTGTACCACGAGCATGCCGAGAACATGCCCATCATCGACTACCACTGCCACCTGGTTCCCCAGCAGATTGCCGAGAACATCCAGTTCCGCGACATCACCCAGCTCTGGCTCGTGGACGGCCACTACGGCGACCATTATAAATGGCGCGCGATGCGTGCCAACGGCGTGTCCGAGGATTACCTCACCGGCGGCAAATACGACTCCTGGGAGACATTCAAAAAGTGGGCGGAGACCGTGCCTTACACCATGCGCAATCCCCTCTACCACTGGACACACCTAGAGCTGAGCCGCGTGTTCGGCATCGACAAGCTCCTCTGCCCCGCCACCGCCCGCGAGATATTTGACGAGTGCAACGCCAAGCTCGCCACCCCCGAGTTCCGCGGCCAGGCGCTCATCCGCAGGTTCGGAGTCGAGGTTGTATGCACCACCGACGACCCGGCAGACGACCTCCGCTGGCACAAGATGATTGCCGCCAAGCCCTTCGGCACCAGGGTCATCCCCGCCTGGAGGCCCGACAAGGCCATGGCCATCGAGGATCCCAAGTCCTACAAGGAGTATCTGGTCAGGCTCGGCGAGGCCGCCGGCAAGGAAATCGACTCCTACGCCGACCTGCAGGAGGCCCTGAAGATACGTCACGATTACTTCGCCGCCAACGGCTGCAAGCTCTCCGACCACGGTCTGGAGACCTTCTACGCCTCCGACTACAAGGACATCGAGATCGAACTCATCTTCAAGAAGGTCCTCATGGGCATCGCCCCCGGTCCCAAGGAGCTCGACAAGTTCCGCAGCGCGTTCCTCTATGACCAGGCGGTCATGGACGCAGAAGCCGGATGGGCCCAGCAGTTCCACGTCGGCGCCATCAGGAACAACAATTCCAAGATGTTCGGCCTCGTGGGTCCCGACACCGGATTCGACGCCATCCACGACCTGCCCACCGCAGCCGCAGGCCACAAGTTCCTCGACAGGCTCGCCAGGGAGGACAAACTGGCCAAGACCATACTCTACTGCCTCAATCCCAAGGACAACGAGGTCATGATGACCATGGCCTACACCTTCAACGACGGCACAGTCCCCGGCAAGATGCAGTTCGGCAGCGGCTGGTGGTTCCTGGATCAGGAAATCGGCATGCGCCGCCAGATGGACGCCCTGAGCGTACTCGGCCTTTTCAGCCGCTTCGTCGGAATGCTCACCGACAGCCGCAGCTTCATCAGCTACCCCCGCCACGAGTACTTCCGCCGCATCCTCTGCGACGTCCTCGGCAAAGACGTCGAGGAAGGCAAGCTCCCCGCCTCCGAGCTCGAAACCATCGGCAGGATGGTCGAAGACATCAGTTACAACAACGCGAAGAACTATTTCAACTTTTAACACTGTCATTCTGAGCGAAGCGAAGAATCCATGAAATACATTAAGATAAACCCCGACGACAACGTAGCCGTAGCGCTCCAGGACCTTTCCAAGGGTGAGGTCGTGGAAGGCGTAACGCTGAAGTGCGACGTGCCCCGCGGGCACAAGGTGGTGCTGCGCAGCCTCCGCAGCGGCGACAACGTCATCAAGTACGGCTTCCCCATCGGCCACGTCACCCGCGACGCCGAGGCCGGCACGATGGTGGACCATTCATGCATCAAGACCAACCTCGAAGGGCTCCTGGAGTACAGTTACTCCCCCGCCCTCGTGGAGATTGAGCCTGCCGCCACAAGGCGCACCTTCCGCGGATTCCGCAGAGCCGACGGCCAGGTGGGCATCCGCAACCAGATATGGGTCATCCCCACCGTAGGATGCGTCAACGGCATCTGCGAGCAGATCGTTTCCCGCTTCAAGGAAGAAATAAAGGGACGCGAAGGCAGCGTGGACGCCGTCGTCGCATTCCCCCACAACTACGGCTGCTCGCAGCTGGGAGGAGACCACGAGAACACCCGCACGGTGCTTGCCGACATGGTCCATCATCCCAATGCCGGCGGCGTGCTGGTGGTCAGCCTCGGCTGCGAGAACAATCAGCTCGACGCATTCCGCGAACTCGTAGGCCCCGTCGATGAGGCGCGCGTACGCATGTTCGCCACGCAGAAGGTCAAGGACGAGGTCGAATACGGCCTTCAGCAGCTGCGCGAAATCTTCGCCGTGGCATCCAAGGATGCACGCGAGGATGTCCCCGTGAGCGAACTACGCGTCGGCCTCAAGTGCGGCGGCTCCGACGGCCTCAGCGGCATCACCGCCAATCCCCTCCTGGGCGTATTCTCCGACTGGATCGTAGCCCAGGGAGGCACCACAGTCCTCACCGAAGTTCCCGAAATGTTCGGCGCGGAAACGATCCTGATGAACCGCTGCCAGGACGAGGCCACCTTCAACAAAACCGTCAGCCTCATCAACGACTTCAAGGACTACTTCATCAAGCAGGGCATGCCCGTGTACGAGAACCCCTCGCCCGGCAACAAGGCGGGCGGCATCAGCACGCTGGAGGAAAAGAGCCTCGGCTGCACGCAGAAGTGCGGCAAGAGCATCGTGCGCGGCGTACTCAAGTACGGCGAGCGCCTCAGCGTCAAGGGGTTGAACCTCCTGAGCGCCCCGGGCAACGACCTAGTGGCCAGCACAGCCCTCGGCGCCAGCGGCTGCCAGATCGTGCTCTTCACCACCGGCCGCGGCACCCCCTTCGGAAGTTTCGTTCCCACCATGAAGATCAGCACCAACACTCCGTTGTATGAGGCCAAACCCGGCTGGATCGACTTCAACGCCGGCGTGCTCGCACAGGACGAACCCATGAGCGAAGTGGCCCCCCGCTTCATCGAGGCAGTCCTCGCCGCAGCCAGCGGAGAGCCCGTGAACAACGAGAAGAACGGCTATCGCGAGATTGCCATATTCAAGAGCGGAGTGACGCTATAGACAATACAACAACCAACAGATATGAAGAAAAAAATTTACACTGCCCCGCAGGCAGAATGGCTCGAAGCGGTAAACGCCGGCTGCTTCCTTGAAGAGAGCAACACATTCGGCACAAACAGCCTTGAAGACCTCCAGTATGAGGATCTGGGCGACATATGGTCATAACGGAGGACACGATTATGAAGAAAAGCATTCTTATTCTCAGCGCAATAGCGCTTGCAAGCATCGTTTCCTGCCAGAAGGACATCGATTTCACCACCCCTGCACAGCAGAAGCTGTCTTTTGAGGCCTCCATGGCCGAAGTCACGAAGACATCCGTCGACTCAGACTTTCACATCCACTGGTCCGACGGGGACCTTATCGACGTATATGGCTATACGAAAGACAAGGACGTACAGAAGGCCATCTTTGAGATTACCAACGGCGAAGGCTCGACCTCCGCAACCTTTACCATCAAGGAAGGTGAGACCCTGGATACATTCGACAGCTATTTCGCCGTTTATCCCTCCGGAATCGCCCTCAAGACAGAATCGCTGCCCGGTTCCATCGAAGTCAAGTCAACCATCAGCACTTTCGGCGAGCAGGCCATCGTAAAGGATGGTTACGACCCGGCACACGCAATCATGGTTGCAAAACTGGACGGCGGCAAACTGGTATTCAAGCACGGAGTATCCTACTTCCGCATCCAGATTCCCGAGGACGGGATTACCAAAGTCAGCATCACCGCAGCCGCAAACGCCTTCCAGAAGAGGCCCGTTTACTCTGCTGAAGACGGCTCAATCACCGCCAACAACAGCGGCATCGCCGAAGTCGCGACCGTAGAAGGCTCCTTCGTCAAGGGCTCCAACTACTATCTCTGCGCCATCCCCAGAGTCGCCAACTCACAGAAACTCAATGGCATCACCGTAACTTACACACGGAATGGCGTCGATATGCCCGTCTCCAGCAGCAAGGACGCCATAAAGAATCTGTACCCTCTCGCCGGACACGTATATGACCTGGGATGCCCTCCCGCAGTGGAGCCCGTTCCCGAGATTACGGCAGATGACATCACCGTCGAGAGCAGCGCCACGGGCGGAAGCATCGCATTCTCCGTCAAGCCCAACGGCTCCACCGGCGGAGTGCTCACCGCAGCCCTTACCGATGGACAGACCACTACGATCGGCAGCTTCGCACTTGGCGCAGTCGGCAGCGACAGCATTCCTTTCACCTGCGCCGCAAACACCGAGACAAGTGCCAAATATGCCTATGTAACGCTTACATATACCTATACTCTCGGAACCACCAAGACCGTCACCAAAAATGTCGTCGTAACACAGAAAGCTGTCAGTTCCGGCGCCACGGAGGATTATGTCTGGGACTTCTCCTCAAGTGAATGGACCACGGAATTGGCAGCCAAGGGCGCCAAAAACTCCGACATCTCGAACTGGACATCCACCGTTGACGGCCTGACATGGAAATCCATAGCGAAGAGCAAATGGAACACCAGGACAATAAGCGGTACTACTTATACCTTTATCCAGGCTGGAGGTGCATACACCGAAGCCAACGGCCGTTACTTCTCCTTCAGCGTCAAGAACCCAGGAACACTCACCGTTATCGTTACCGGTACTTCAACAACAGCCGACAACAGCAGGCTCTGCGCAGTAAAAGTCGGTGACAGAGAACCTGTAACCAAAGTTGGCGGCAGCGGCCAGGACGACCTCACCGTCTGCGAGTTCCAGATAGCCGCCGGCGACGTCATGGTCTATCCTTCCGGCAACGCTCTCCGGTTCTTCAAGATCGAGTTCCACGCAAACTAATCACACAGGAAGGCATGGCAGGCAGCGGCAGTAGCGTAAAATGTAAAATACTGACCAGCAACAACATACGCAAAATCACCCCGGCGTTTTGTACCAGATGATTTTCAGCATCTCGCTCAGCATCAGCACTTTACATTTTACGCCCACCGCAGCCCCACCTACACCTTTCGTCAAACCTTAATCAACAGCATAAAAAATTTAGATGAAAACAATTATAAAAAAAACTGTGGCAGCATACGAAACTCCTGCGAGCCGCATAATCGAAGTAAACCTTAATCATGTACTGATGAACAGTACATTTACCGCAAAGGGGTCCAGTACGACAGAACTCGACGAGCTGGAAGAGACCACTCATAGTGCAATCACCTGGAACTAATAACAACAATTATGAAAAATTCATTTCTTTTTGCTATAGCCTTTGTCGCTATGTCTCTCGTCGCTTGTAATAAAGATCTTGACGAGGTTAGAGTTCCCGATTCCGTTGACAATACAACATTTTCGGTCTCGATCGTTGATACGAAGACTACCCTTGACGGTACCTTTGTAAAGTGGGCCGCGGGAGATCAGATCCGCGTCTATGGTTATTCTTCTACCGGAACGGACAGCAAAGTTTATACAATAAAAACCGGTGCAGGTACCCGCAGCGCCGTTTTTGAGAACACTGATGACCCCATTGGTGCCTTTGAACAGTATTTCGCCGTTTATCCCGCAGAGGCCAAATTCAATTTAAATCCAGATTCTCTCCCTTCCAAATTTGAGATCAGTTCTGCTTTTAACCTCACCGGACAAACCGCAGTCGAAAACGGCTTTGATCCCGGTTTCGCCCTTATGCTGGCTCAGGCCAACAGCGAAAGGCAACTCTCGTTCAAGTACGGAGTCGGATTCATCAAAATTACAATTCCCGTGGACAATGTCACGGAGGTCTCCATTTCCGGAAGCAATTCCTGGACATGCAAAAGGCCCGAATACAATGTAGATGGCTCTCTGAATAAAGCAAACAGCGGGACAAAAGAAGTCACTGCAACAGGCAGTTTTGTCAAGGGCTCCAGCTACTACCTTCTTGCACCTTCTCGCGGTACCAGCTTCGGGACCATCACTGTAAAGTATACCATCGGCGGAACAACTGAAGAGTTTACCGGTACAGTCTCAACATCCATCGAAAACGGCAAAATCTTCGACCTTGGCACCCCCTGGGCTGAAAGGACTCCTGAATTGACCGTTCTGAAATCTTCGATCATCAACGTTCCTGCAGCAGGAGGCACTGGTCTTACAGCCGAAAATGCATACAGCCTCACGTATTGCAATGACAGCGATATAACCGTAACCACAGACGGCAGTGTAGTTACCGCTGCATCCATAAGCGGCGGAACCATCACCTATTCAGTTGCTGAGAACACAAGTACCGATCCAAAGGTGGGTTATATCTATCTCAAACTCGGCAGCAATGATGCTGAAGCAATCACCGTCAATCAATTAGGTACCGGCAGCGCAGCAGCCAAAGAAAGCCACGAATGGAATTTTGCGAACTTCACAGATGCCCAGATGACACAGATCACAGGACTGGCAGCGGATGCCAAAGCATCTGCCGGTCAGACCTGGAACTTCGGCGACGGCCTTTCAATGGTTACCAATTCAAGCTCAAAATGGAACAAGCAGACGATCGGCGAAGTTGACTACAAGTGGGTAGCAACCGGAGGAAAATACGGCAGCAACCAGAAGTATTTCAGCTTCACCACCGAACATGCTGGGACCGTAACCGTTCTTTACACTTCCGGTGGTTCAGCGGACAGAGCGCTTACTCTCAACGTTAACGGGACAGAGAAAACGGACACCGACAATGTTTCTGCCAGCACCAGCGATTTGAAGACTGTCACTTTCTCCGCCGTTGCCGCAGGCACATTGATGCTCTACTCCAAAACTGACAACGTCCGCATATTCAGTATCAGCTTCCTGGAAGATTAATTTTCAATACTAACAAATGACTAGATTTTCTTACGCAACCCCCAGTTGCGAATACGACAACTACTTCGAGGCCACTGCCCTTCTGGCGGGCAGTGACCTCACTGACGACGGCGCCGGTGAATTCATCACCAGCGGCGGAGAATTTGAATTTTAAACCCTGCACAGCGATGAAAAAGTTATTCTTTACCCTCATGGGCATCGCCGCTGTAGCAGCGGTAGCCTGCCAGCCCAAGGAAGAGGCTGAAATTGCAAACGGACACCGTATCTCCGTTACTCTCACTGCGGCACAGCCTGAGACCAAAACGTACATCGAGGAAGTCCAGGGCGGATGGCAGCCTTACTGGAGCGCCGATGACGCCATCGTCGTGACCAACACGGCAGATTTCGAGACCGAGTCCCCCAAGGACAATCCTTTCGTCAACCAGAGCGGCGCGGGCATCAACGCCTCGTTCACCGGTTCCATCGTAGCCGAAGACGGCGAAGTGACGGTACACGCTTACCGTCCCAGGAGGTCGAACCGCAGCAAAGGCATCTTCAAGTTTGCCATACCTGCCACCCAGGCCGTTCCGTCCCTCACCACATTCAATCCCGACTACGACCTTCTCGTCGCCAATCCCCTTACCCTGACTGTCGCTAACCAGACTGTCACAAGTGCGGATCCGCTCCACTTCCACAGGCTTGTCTCGGTGGTCCGTATTATCGCAAAAGACAATACGAAAGCGGGCGCCCTTGCCGGCAAGAGCATCAAGAGCGCAAAGTTCAGCGCCGACGGAGTCACCCTCTGCGGAGAGCTCGGCGTCGACATCAAGGCCGTGCAGGTCGAGAAATGGTACGACAAATCCACCCCCATCGCCAGCTACGTGGAAGCCACCTACGAAGGCACCGACTGGACTGCTGACGGAACCACGGGAGCCTATGTTCTCACCGGTCCCGCAACAATCCCCGCCGGCACTTCGATCAGCCTGAAGCTTACTCTGTCCGACGACAGCGAGGTCCTCGTTTCCCGCGTTGCGTCCGGAGAAATCAACCTGCAGAGCGCAAAGGTCACGACGCTCAAGTTCAACGTCACCGACAGCGACCTCAACGCGGAAGAGCCTCAGTCCACCGTCTGGAACTTCTCGGAGGACGCATGGCAGACGGAATTCAAAAAACTGGGAAGCGCCGGTGCTGAACTCTCCGCAGTCAATCTCACCTATGCCGGACTCACCATAAAGGGAGACGCCAAGAGCAAGTACAACACCACCTACTTCCAGACCACCGGAACCGGCTCCACCGAGGCGAACTTCTTCAAGTTCACTGCTTCCGAGGACGGTCTTGTCACCGTAAACGAGTCCCACACCGGTTCCACCGCCCCCGACCCCATCCGCTACATCTGCGTTTACAACAATGGCGCTGAGCAGCGCATAGAGGGCAGCGTAAACAGCAAGAGTCCCAAGAACTGCTGCTTCAACGTAGTGGCAGGAGACGTCTATATCTACGGCACCGGCGGTGCAAGGTACTACACGATAAAGTTCGAGGCCGGCAAGAGCATCACTCCGACGAATCCCGACGACCCGACGCCCCCCGATGACACCGAGGCTGAACTGGAAATTCCCGCAAACCTCAAGCCTGCCACCGGCACCGTCGATCCCACCAAACTGTACGGATACGCAAATGGTGTAACCGGAGGCGACAATGCAACCAGCGCCAACGTCCTCCATTTCGACAACGGAAGAGCCCTCCAGACCTGGCTCCTCAATCGCACCAAGAGCGAGAAGAAGGGTGACCACAGCCCCGTCACCATCTGGCTCAGCGGCACCTTCGGGCCCGGGGACGGACGCAACTTCAGCGAAGCTCATCCCTGGTTCGACGTCAAGGATGTCAGCAACCTGAGTTTCTACGGCACCGACGGTTTCGTGATGGACCGCATCGGCATCTTCTGTGTCCGCGCCAACAACATCATCATCCGCAACATCAACTTCCAGCAGCCCAGGGCCAACAACGGCGCAGACGCGGTGAGCATGCAGGATTGCGACGGCGTATGGGTAGACCACTGCACCTTTACATCCCTCAACCAGACCAAGGACTACGAGGACGGCAGTACCGACGTCACCCACGGAAGCAAGAACGTGACCGTAAGCTGGTGCCGCTACATCAAGACCCAGAAGAGCTGCCTCGTAGGCCACTCCAACAGCCAGAGCAGCGACGTTTCCATCACCGCCACCTTCCACCACAACTGGTTCGACGGTTCCAGTTCCCGCCATCCCCGCGTACGTTTCGGCCGCGCCCACGTATACAACAACCTGTTTGACGGCTGCACCACTTACGGCGTAGGTTCCGCTTACGGCGCCAAGGTGCTTGTGGAATACAACTACTTCGACGGCGTACAGTTGCCTACCGACATCTGCACCTATCCTGCCAAGGAGAGCAACGAGTCCAACCTCCAGGGTTCCGTGGCAGGTTACCTGTTCGCCGGTGAAGACATCCTCGTCAACCGTCCTGCCAAGGCAAAGGACCCGTACCCGCTGACCAACCTCAAGTACAAGTCTTACAACGGCGAGACGCTCGCCACGCCCCTCACCTATGCCGACTTCAAGCCTGCATACGACTACACCGTAACCCCTGCAGCCGATGTACCCGAAGCAGTGAAGGCTAACGCAGGTTACGGCAAGCTCGGCTGGACAGAAGCGCCCGTAGCCGTCAACAACGGCGACATCACCGACTTCAACGGTACCGATGATGACCCCGTGGATCCCGATCCCGGAACAGGCGAGGATCCCGGCGACAATCCCGGCGGCCAGCAGGAGGGAGGAAACCACGTGCATGTGTTCTACTACAACACTTCAGGCGCGGCAGTAAACCTCACCGACGGCTCATCCGGCAGTTACTTCACGGCCACTGCCAAGACCGACCTCAGCAGTGACTACAGCCAGAACTTCAATCCTTGGACCATCGGCAATTATTCTTCCAGCAAGGGTGTGAAAATGAACAGCACCGGTGCCGTTACGTTCACCACCTCCCAGACGCTCGACAGCAGCGTTCGCTTCTACTTCATCAGAAGGAAGAGCGGCGACACCACCGCCCGCATCAAGATAACGGCGGAAGGCGGAGAGCCTCAGAAATTTGACACCCCTTACGACACTCTGGGCGACTCCAGTGACCTGCAATTGGCAAAGGGAACCAAATACACCATCCAGCAGGACAATAAAGAGCAAGCCCTGCTGCTGGTCATAGTAAATGAAACTGAATAACCAACGTTTATTTATATGGAAAGATTAAACCGCACCTCGGCCCCCCAGGCCAAAAAGTACACCGAAAAGGTAATCCAGTTCGGTGAAGGCAACTTCCTCCGCGCATTCATTGAGTGGATCATCTGGAAAACCAACCAGAAGACCGATTTCAACGGCAGCGTAGTAGTAGTACAACCCATCGAGAAGGGTATGGTCAGCTGGCTCAACGAGCAGGACGGACTTTATCACCTCAATCTCCAGGGCCTTCAGAACGGAGAGCCCGTGGACAGCGTCGACCTCATCGACGTCATCTCCCGCGGCATCAATCCCTACGAGGACTTCAAGGCTTATATAGCTCTTGCCGAGCAGCCTGAGATCCGTTTCGTCATTTCCAACACCACCGAGGCCGGCATCGCATTCGACCCCGCCTGCAAGATCGACGACGCTCCCTGCTCGTCATATCCCGGCAAGCTTACCCAGCTGCTCTACCACCGCTGGGAGCACTTCGCCGGCGCCGCCGACAAGGGCCTCATCATCTTCCCCTGCGAGCTGATTTTCGAAAACGGCAAGCACCTCAAGGAGTGCATCCGCCAGTACATCGACCTGTGGAAACTCCCCGAGGGATTCCGCAAATGGTTCGAGGAGAGCTGCGGCGTTTACAGCACCCTGGTTGACCGCATCGTCCCCGGCTATCCCCGCGACACCGCCGCACAGCTGTGCGAGAGGGCCGGCTACGACGACCATCTGCTCGACAAGGCGGAAATCTTCCACCTCTGGGTAATCGAGGCTCCCGCCGAGGTCGCAAAGGAGTTCCCCGCCGACAAGGCCGGACTCAACGTCCTCTTCGTCCCTTCCGAGGCTCCTTACCACGAGAGGAAGGTCACCCTGCTCAACGGTCCCCACACAGTCCTGAGCCCCGTCGGCTACCTCAGCGGCCTCAACACCGTCAAGGAATGCTGCGAAGACCCCGTCATCGGCAAGTTCGTCCACAAGGTGATGTATGAAGAACTCCTTCCTACCCTCAACCTTCCCAAGGAGGAACTCGTGAAGTTCGCCGACGACGTCATGGAGCGCTTCCGCAACCCGTTCGTCAAGCACTTCGTGACCTCCATCATGCTCAACTCCTTCCCCAAGTTCAAGACCCGCGACCTGCCCGGCCTCAAGACCTATCTTGAGCGCAAGGGCGAACTGCCCGTCGGCCTGGTGCTCGGACTCGCCGGCATCATCACCTACTACAAGGGCGGCAAGAGGGGCGAAGACGAAATCGTCCCCCAGGACGACGAGAAGATCATCGGCCTGCTGAAGGAGCTCTGGGCCACCGGAGACGTGGCCAAAGTCGCATCCGGCGTACTCAGCGCAGAGTTTATCTGGGGCGAAGACCTCCGCACCGTTCCCGGCCTGGAGCGCCTCCTCACCAAGGCACTCGCACTCATCCAGATGGAAGGCATGAGGGCCGCAGTCGAAGCAATCGTCTAGTACTATGAGCACTCAGAAGAAATTGATGACGAACTGGCGCTGGTGGATCTGCAGCCTGCTGTTCATCGCCACCACCGTCAACTACCTTGACCGTCAGGTACTGTCCCTGACCTACAAGGAATTCATCGCCCCCGAGTTCCATTGGACCGACAACGATTACGGTACAATCACCTCGCTGTTCTCCATCTTCTACGCCATCGCCTGCCTGTTCGCCGGCAAGTTCGTGGACTGGATGGGCACCAAGAAGGGGTACCTCATCGCCATCGGCGTATGGTCGCTCGGCGCCGTCATGCACGCCGCCTGCGGCGTAGCCACTACCTGGTTCGTTGACGGAGTCGACAGCGTCGCAGCCCTGAGGGCCGTCGAAGCCGGCTCCAACGTCGCCCTGGCCATATCGACCACGTCGGTCTATCTGTTCCTGCTGTGCCGCGGCATTCTTGCCCTGGGTGAGTCAGGCAACTTCCCCGCCGCCATCAAGACGACGGCGGAGTACTTCCCCAAGAAAGACCGCGCTTTTGCGACGTCAATCTTCAACGCCGGTGCTTCCGTGGGCGCTCTCGCAGCACCCCTGCTCATACCGCCTCTCGCCAAGTCGTTCGGCTGGGAATGGGCGTTCATCATCATCGGCGGACTCGGATTCATCTGGATGTTCCTCTGGCAGTTCATGTACGACAAGCCGGAGAAGAGCAAGAGGGTCAACGAGGCGGAACTCGAGTATATCCATCAGGACGACGCCGCTGAGGCCGCCGAGAAGGCAGCCGCCGCTTCCGAGAAGAGCATACCGTTCATACAGTGCTTCAAGTTCAAGCAGACCTGGAGCTTCATCTTCGGCAAGTTCTTCACCGACGGCGTATGGTGGTTCTTCCTCTTCTGGGCTCCCGCTTACTTCCAGGACCAGTTCAACGCTCCCGCATCGTCTCCCCTCGGACAGGGCCTCATCTTCACGCTGTACGCCATCGTGACGGTGATTTCCATCTTCGGAGGATACCTGCCGCGCGTGTTCGTGGACAAGAAGGGCATGCATCCTTACAACGGACGTATGCTTGCAATGCTCATCTTCGCATTCTTCCCTCTTGTGGCACTTGCAGCGCAGCCCATGGGCGCAATGAGCCCCTGGTGGCCCGCAATCCTCATCGGCATAGCCGGCGCAGGGCATCAGGCCTGGAGCGCCAACATCTTCTCCACCGTCGGCGACATGTTCCCCAAGAGCACCGTGGCCTCCATCACCGGTATCGGTGCAATGGCAGGAGGTATCGGGTCGATGATAATCCAGAAGGTCGCAGGTGCCTTGTTCACGTATGCTGAAGGACAGGGTGCAGCATTCCATTTCCTCGGATTCGAGGGCAAGCCCGCAGGATACTTCATCATGTTCTGCTTCTGCGGCCTGGCGTACCTCATCGCCTGGACCATCATGAAGTCGCTTGTTCCGAAGTACAAACCCGTAGAGGCTTAATCCGATATGCTCAAACGTCTGATTCTGGCAATTCTTCCCCTCACGCTCCTTGCATGTGAGGGGAAGAAGCCCGAACCCGGGCCGGAAACGAAGGAACTCACCGCTCCCCAGGGCCTCAAAATGGTCAATGCCACGGAAAACACTCTGGAATTCAGTTGGACGGCGGTTCCGGGGGCGGAGAGTTACATCTGGCGCCTCACGCTCAATGCCACCGTGGTGACCAACGGCATTACGCCGGACAACAGGCTGAGCATCGACGGCCTGGAGAAAGGAACAACGTATACATTCACCGTACGTGCCGCCGCCGGCGAGAATTCTTCCGTATGGAGCAAGCCGCTGGAAGCGTCCACCATTGCGCCGGAGCCGGAAAAGCCGACCGGCAAGACGCAGTGCGTCGACGCCCCGCTGGTCCTCGAAATGTCCGGCACGCCCAGGCTGGGCAACTCCGGCAGCGTCAACATCTTCAAGAAGGACGGCACGCGGGTTGACCGTATCGACCTTGCCGACCTGGCAAAGGTCAAGGTTCGGGACGACGGCGCGATGGTGCCCGCCGCTACCGTCGGCGACGACGCCCCGTTCCACACGTTCATGGATGCACTTCCCTGCTCCGGCAGGTGGCGTGCGGTACACTACACGCCGTTGCGTATCGAAGCCGGCAAGCTCATCATCAGGCCACATACCGGCGTGCTCGAATTCGACACCGAGTACTACGTAACCGTTGACGCGGGTGTCGTCGAAGGTTTCCCGGGAATCGATGCGGGTGAATGGACGTTCGCCACCTCTTCCGCACCGGCATCGGCCGCATCGCTGCGTGTCGCCGCCGACGGCAGCGGGGATTTCTGCACCGTCCAGAGGGCCCTCGATTACGCCGACAAGGGCGGAGCCGTCATCAGCATCGCACCCGGAACGTACAGCGAGATGCTGTTCGTACGCGAAAAATCCGGCATCACGCTGAAGGGAGATTCGCGCGAGGGGGTACGTATCGTTTACCCCAACAACGAGTCGTACGAGACCGGACTCGGCGGAAGCATTTCTTCACGGCCATCTGCAGGCGCCTCGATAGGCAAGAGCGGCGGACGCGGGGTTTTCCTTGTGGAGAACTGCGACAACCTCGTCATTCAGGACCTTACGCTGGAGAACAGTTTCGGCGAACTGAAGGGACAGGCGGAGGCCATCTACTTCAACTCCGGAAGCAACCAGCACCGCATGACGGTAGAGAACTGCTCGCTGATATCGTATCAGGACACCTTCCAATGCAAGGGCGTGGTGTGGGTACACAACTCGCTGATTGCGGGGCACTGCGACTTCATATGGGGTTCTCCCAAGGCGTGCCTTTTCGAGGATTGCGAAATACGCTCCCGCGCTGCAGGATACATCGTGCAGGCGCGTGTGCCTTCCGCTTCCGACAAGGGATTCGTGTTCCTGAATTGCAGACTGACGGCCGAAAACGGCGTGAAGGACGGTTCGATGTACCTCGCCCGTTCCGCCGGGAAGGCAGATTGCTTCGACAATGTCGTTTACGTAGGATGCACGATGGGGCCCGTGATCAACGCCGGCGGATGGCTTGAAAATCCCAAGCCCAATCCCGCTTCTCCTACAGCCACGAGCGGCTGGAGGGAGTACGGCAGCGTTACGCCTTCAGGTTCATCCGCCTCTGCCGGCCGCAATGGCTCAGGACTGGTCCTTTCCGCCGCCGAGGCCGAGGCCTATTCATCGAGACAGGCTGTGCTGGGATGGTAAAGAATCGTCTGGCAAGCCTGGCGGTCGCCTGCTGCATCTGCCTGTCGGCGGGTGCGCAGGGTTATTACGCCAACCCGGTACTGCATCTGGATTACAGCGATCCGGATGTGTGCCGGGTCGGCGATGATTATTATCTTACGGCGTCGTCGTTCAACTGCATGCCGGGCCTTCCGATACTTCATTCAAGGGACCTGGTGCACTGGGAGCAGATCGGCTACGCCCTGAGCGATTATCCGGCCGTCGGCCACGGAGAGGGCGTATGGGCGCCATCGATCCGCTTTCACGACGGCTGGTTCCATATTTTCTGCGGCGATCCGGACAGGGGTATCTTCATGGTACGCAGCCGTCAGCCGCAGGGGCCTTGGAGCAAGCCCGTCTGGGTGGTGGAGGCCAAAGGGTTCATCGACCCCTGTCCCTTCTGGGACGAAGACGGCAGCGCCTGGCTGGTGCACGGATGCGCCGGGTCACGGGCCGGACTCAAAAGCGTCCTTTTCCTGGCCCCCCTGTCGCCGGACGCATCTGCCGTTACCGGTCCGTCGAGGATTATCTACGACGGGCATCTCACGCAGCCCACGATTGAGGGGCCCAAGGTTTACAAGCGGGACGGATGGTATTATATCTTCGCCCCCGCAGGAGGAGTTGCGACCGGCTGGCAGACGGTACTGCGGTCGAAGGTTTTATCCGGTCCGTACGAAGAGAGAATCGTGATGGCCTCTGTTCCGGGGACGGTGAACGGCCCGCACCAGGGAGCGTGGGTCGATACGCCATGCGGCGAAAACTGGTTCCTGCACTTTCAGGACAAGGGCGCATACGGACGGATCGTCCATCTGCAGCCGATGCAGTGGCGGAAGGACGGATGGCCCATTATCGGGGAAGACCCCGACGGGGACGGCGTCGGGCAGCCGGTGAACGGCTGGAAGATGCCGTCGGCCGGAACCGGGTTGGCCGCCGGCGTCGGGCGTTACTCCCCTTACGGACTTCCGTTGGAATGGCAGTTTACGGCGGTTCCGTCGCCATACTGGTATATGGTACTGCCGGATTCGGCATTCCGGCTGTATTCGGTTTATGGCGACTCGGACGGGCTATGGGACCGGGGCAATCTGCTTGCCCGCAAGTTCCCTGCGGAACGTTTCACGGTGGAGGCCTCGCTGGCTTTTTCGCCCAATCCCCGGCTGGCCCCGGGCGCCGAGAAGGCCGGATTCGCGGTCATGGGAAACAGTTATGCCGGACTGCAGCTGGAGGCCCGCGGAGACGGTATCGTTCTGCAGTATGTCGAGTGTCCCGGTGCCTCCAAGGGAGGCGTCGAGACCGTAGAGAAACTGTGCCCGGTGCCTTGCGAGTCGGTATCCGTTGAGCACAGCATGGAATCCCGCAACGTACCGGCCGTGAAGTATCTCCCCTATCGCCGCGCCTCACTGCGGGTCCGTCTGGAGGTTAAACCGGTGTGGGGCGACGGCGACGTTCACCGCGTCCCGGATCCTTTGTGCCGTTTCAGCTACAGCCTGGACGGGCGTTCCTGGACCTCCGTCCCCAAAACCTTCATCGCCCAGCCCGAACTCTGGATCGGCGCCAGGTTCGGCTTCTACTGCAATCGCACCGCCTCCAAAAACGACTCCGGCTGGCTGGACGTCACCGCTATCAGCGTACGTTAGCTTCGCCAACGGTTTTGCCAGCGTTTCGCCCTTCTTGTTGCCGCGAAGACGACGTCAGCTCTCTCACATCGTCCTCGCGGACGGTTTTGCCAGCATATCGCCCTTCCTGATGCCGCGAAGACAACGTCAGCACTCTCACATCGTCCTCGCGGACGGTTTCGCCGTCGTTTCGCCCTTCTTGTTGCCGCGAAGACGACGTCAGCGCCCTCACGTCGTCCTCGCGAACGGTTTTGCCGCCGTTCCGTCCTTACTGGCACCGCGAAGACAACGTCAGTACCCCCACGTCGTCCTCGCGAACGGTTTTGCCGCCGTTCCGCCCTTCCTGTTGCCGCGAAGACAACGTCAGCACCCCCACGTCGTCCTCGCGGACGGTTTTGCCACCGTTCCGCCCTTCCTGTTGCCGCGAAGACGACGTCAGCTCTCTCACGTTGTCCTCGCGGACGGCTTCGCCGGCGTTTCGCCCCTCCTGTTGCCGCGAAGACAACGTCAGCACTCTCACGTCGTCCTCGCGAACGGTTTTGCCGCCGTTCGCCTCCTCTCCTGCGCGCGATGACACCGTAGGCAGCCCCAAGTCGTCCTCACTATAGCATAAAAGATCAAAAAAACGCCTTCATTTTTCAACTTTTAAAAATAAAAAACGCCCCTCCAGGCCGGTGGAAGGGCGCTTTTTAACTTAAGTGTTTCATTTTAAAAGGAAACTGATAATTATATCTACCTTGCGGTCGGAATCAGTTGTAAACTGAACTATGTTTAACAATCAACTTTCAACCAAAACTACTATGGCAGCAAACCGAACGACGTGCTTCCTCCCGGAGGAGGAGTTCAACAGGATCAAAAGCCAGTATGCAAAATTCAACGAACCCTGGCAATCCTCTGAAGTAGATGAACTTAAAACCATGGCAACCGACGGGGTCCCGTTGGGGAACATTGCAATCCAGCTGCAGCGGACACCTAACTCCGTCAAGATGAAACTCCGTTCCCTCGGGCTTTACACGCCAAAGCCGTCCTCGAAACCCTGGAGTTCCGATGACGAGTCCAGACTGATACAACTTTACAATGACGAAGTCCCGTTTGAAGAAATCGCCGATGAGTTCGGCCGTTCAGTCAGGGCTGTCGTTTCCCGTCTTGTCCACCTGAGAGTCAAACTGTTCAACAACTAAAAAGCTATGAAAAAGATTATCGAAGTACTTGAATACGGTGAAAACGATATCAGGTTCAACACAGATATCGACGTTACCAAGAACCCTCAAGCGTTGCTTGATCTGATACCGAAGTTGATGTTCTCCATGTCTTCGTCCCTTTTCGGCAAGAAAGAGATCAACGTCTATTCCGTCATTCGGTCCCTTATTTCCGCAGATTTTGCCCTCTCCAACAACAGGAAGGAGATGATAAAGATGCTCGACGAGCAGACAAAGGCCCTTTCAAAATCATTCCGCGAGACTCTGGACATCATGCAGAAACAAGGAAAAGCGGCAGTTGTCCCAGTGGGGACACTTGCCGCCAAAATGGCCAGTTAATTGGCAGTCAGGCTGTTATTATCCGTTATAACGGCCGGAGAAAAGGATGGCTCCGGAACTGTTTTCGGTTATGAAATAAAGGAAGGGACGGTCTGCGTGGAATACGACAGGGCCGTTGGGATCGGGGCCGGCGGAGGTCGCTTTCATGCCTCCGATTGAAACGGCCGCAGCTTCTGAGCCTTCTTCATCTACCTTGATGATGGCCTTCTGCTTGATGAATCCGATGTAAACGGGCTGTTTGGTCATGGCGCTGAAGTCGGCGGAGAAGGTAAAGGCCGTAGGCATACCGAGCTGAGAAAGCATGTCGTTCAGCTCCGCCTCATACTTTGCCTCGAACCTGGGAAGCCAGAGATCCACCTGGCGGGACGACATCGACCTGGCGAAGGCCTTCCAGCCCGTTTTCTTCAGGTATGCGGTGGCATCGGCGACGGTATGCCCATCCTCCGGCAGAACGACAACCATCGAGAATGCGCCGTTGCCATAAGGTAGCCTGACCGCATGGCAGACGTCGCTCCAGGTGTACGCCTGGCTCTTGTTCTGCTTCATCATTTTAAGTCTGGACCTGACTCCGGCCTCATTTGTGAAGTCCTCGTCTTCAGTGGCGGATTTCTCAAACGGGTTCGCCCACTTGCTCTTGAAGTAGAGGGCGTTCATCAGGATGGCGTATGTGTCGGGGGAAATCCTGTCTATAATCTTGGTAATCAGCCCGTTGGTGTTGCGGCTGCACCAGGAGTTGACTTTGTTGACGGCAGCGGGGCCATTGGTGAAATCGACACTCTCTACATAAGCTTCGTAATAATTGGTGACCGTAGTCCTGTAGCTGTCGAGAAGCTCTCCGCGCTTGTCTACAAGGATGGCGTTGGCAATCTTCAGGGTGGTTTTGCCGTCAAGCTTCGGTAACTGGGTGAGCATCGACTTGCAGTAGTCGTTGACGGAAGCTGTTTCGCCCGCGCCGTAGCCGAGGACATTGCAGATTTCATCGGCAGTCTGGCCTTGCGCGCCGTCGAGTATCATTCCGAGGAGGAACTGGAGGCTGAGGGGGGAAATGACGAAACTGTTCTCAGAACTCTCGCATGCCTTTTCCAGGAAATTGAGGGAGAAGTCGTTGCCTTTCTCGACGTACTCAACGGCTTTTGTGCTGAGGGATAAATCTTTATAGGGATTCGTCTCAATCCCGATAACCGAAAGGTCGCAACCCGTAAGAAGCATTGCGGACGCAGCCAGAAGAACAATAGTTTTATGCATTTTTTATTTGTTAAATCCGGTGCGCAAGTAAATCTTGCATAACTGACAAAAATAATAAGAATAACGTTATGAGGCAAACTTATCATTTATGCCTTTCTTCCCACGATGAGGTTATGTATCGCGACGAAGAAGACCTGATCATGGGATTCAACAGTCTGGCGCTTGCTGTATTTTCGACGGAATCCCGCCTTCTGGCTGAGGCTTTTATGCCCACGCACAACCATAAAGCGATTCAGTCCGACTTCCCCAAGGAACTTGTAAAAAGAGAACGTTACACTTTCACCAGGTACTTTAACGCAAAGTATCACCGTCTTGGAAGATTGGGGGAGAGGCATCCTTTTCAATTGACTGTAAACGGAATACATCACACCCTAACAATGCTGAACTATATTATTCGGCAAGGGCTGCATCACGGACTGGCCACAACGCCCTTTGATTATAAACATTGTTCAGCCAACTGTTACTTCAGGAATGACCTGGGACGTACTATGGAAGAGAAATTGATTCTGGATGAACTTCAATATAAATACCTCCCTGAACATAAGAAACTGCCACCCGGGTACAGAATGAATTCCAATGGTTTGATTCTTCGGACCGATGTAGTAGACTCAAAATATGTTGAGGAAATCTATATCACCCCAAGGAATTTCCTGTTTCAGATGAACAAACTCACAGATGAGAAAGTAATACAAATCCAGATGGAAGAAAACAATACTCAGCCTGTAACCTTGGACCTGATTGAGCGTGGTGTGAAAGAATACGATTATCGAAAGTCTCTCGTTTTCGAACAGGGAAGGGTTAACAACAGCATGTTAACCGATCTTGAACTATGCCGTTTGATAGACAAGATTATTCTTCCACGCTATCTTAAAGACAATGAAGCGCAGTCAATATACGTGCTGCCGAAAGTAAAAAGAGCCGAGATTGGCAATACACTTTGGTTGGAGTCGCGCAATTCATTCGGACTGCAAGGGAATGGTATCTTAAACAAAAAGAAAACTACTGCAGACCAGATCCGCCGTTGCCTTGCTTTAAACAACAGTACGGACTAACCAACGGGTTCGCGAGGACGATGTGAGGGGGCTGACGTCGTCTTCGCGGCAACAAGAAGGGCGGAACGGCGGCGAAACCGTCCGCGAGGACAACGTGAGAGTGCTGACGTCGTCTTCGCGGCAACAGGAAGGGCGGAACGGCGGCAAAACCGTTCTCGAGGACAACGTGAGAGAGCTGACGTTGTCTTCGCGGCACGAGGAGGGCCGAAACGGCGGTAAAACCGTCCACGAGGACGATGTGGGAGTGCTGACGTTGTCTTCGCGGCAGCAGGAAGGGCGAAATGCTGGCAAAACCGTTCGCGAGGACAACGTGGGAGTGCTGACGTCGTCTTCGCGGCAACAAGAAGGACGTAACGTCGGCAAAACCTTTCGCGAGTATGGTTCCGGTATTAAAAATAATTTTGTATTTAAGCAAAAGAGTTGTATCTTTGCGGTCCAAAAATGAAAAAGGGGGTGATAAAGGAATGATCATCGTACAGGTTAAAGAAGGCGAAAATATCGAGCGCGCCCTTAAAAAGTTCAAGCGCAAGTTCGAGAAGACGGGTGCAGTCCGCGAGATGCGCTCCCGCAAGAATTTCGAGAAGCCTTCCGTCAAGAAGCGTATCGCAAAGCAGAAAGCGATTTACGTCCAGCACCTGCGTCTCCTTGAGGAGCAGTAAAAATACAAGGCCGGCCCTTTGAGGGTCGGTCCTTTTTTTATATATTTGCCGTATGGAAAGAAAAGTCATCTGGAACGACGCCCTCCGCACCGGTCTCATCCTCGGAGGTATCAGCATAGTCTATACAGTCATCAACATCCTTCTGGGCAAGCTGCAGGGCGGCGCCGCCGTGGGCGTGCTGGTCAACGTCTCAGGCATATTGCTGTGGATATTCAAGTTCATCCTCTGCATCCGCCTGTTCAAGGTGTTCATGCAGAAGTTCACATGCGCTCACGAGGGCGTGACCAACGGCGACACCTTCCGCTACGGCATGGCCATGGCAGTGCTGTCCGCGGTGCTGTATTCGGCATTCTACCTGGCCTGGGTCACCCTCATCCAGCCCGACATGTTCAAGGATTCCATAGACCTTGCCCGCGAGGCCTACTCAGGCATCTTCACCGCCGACCAGCTGGAATCCTTCGACGAGCTCGCTCCCAAGCTTCCGGGCATGACGTTCTTCGCCAACCTCATCTACTGCACCCTGTTCGGAACGGTCCTGTCGGCCATTTTCAGCCGCAATATCCCTCCGCGCAATCCATTCAGCCAGCCCGAATAAAATGGACCTTTCCTTCGTCATACCACTCCTCAACGAGAGCGAATCCCTTCCGGAACTGCACCAGCGCATAGTCGCAGTTGCCGCATCCGAGGGCCTGTCATACGAAATCCTCTTCATCGACGACGGAAGCACGGACAATTCCTGGGAGTGCATCTGCAAGCTTTCCAAGTCCGACCCCAACGTCCACGGCATCCGCTTCCGCCGCAACTACGGCAAATCCGCGGCCCTCTACTGCGGCTTCGCCAGGGCGCAGGGCGACATTGTAGTCACGATGGACGCCGACCTCCAGGACGCCCCCGAGGAAGTCCCGGAGATGCGCCGCATGATACTCGAAGAGGGCTACGACCTCGTAAGCGGCTGGAAGAAGCACCGCAAAGACAACGCCCTCACCAAGAATCTCCCCTCCAAGCTGTACAACGCCACCGCCCGCCGCATAACCGGCATCAGGCTTCATGATATGAACTGCGGGCTCAAGGCCTACAGGAACGAGGTAGTGAAGAACATCGAGGTTTACGGGGAGATGCACCGATACATCCCCTACCTCGCCAAAAACGCCGGATTCGGCAGGATCGGCGAGAAGGCCGTCCACCACGAGAAACGCAAGTACGGCAAGAGCAAATTCGGTCTCAACCGTTTCGTGAACGGTTTCCTCGACCTCCAGAGCCTCTGGTTCCTCTCCACCTTCGGCAAGAAGCCCATGCACTTCTTCGGCACCACCGGCCTCGTGATGTTCCTCATCGGATTCGTCATGACAGTCTGGATCATAGTAGCCAAGCTCGTCCATCAGGCACAGGGCATAAAGTTCCGCGCAGTCACTGACCAGCCCCTCTTCTACCTGGCGCTGCTGGCCGTAGTGCTCGGCACCGTCCTGTTCCTCGCCGGCCTGCTCGGAGAGATGATCGCCCGCTCCTCCGTCGAGCGCAACCACTACAACATCAAGGAAGAATTATGAAAATAGGCATCTGCAACGACCACGCAGGAGTGGAGTACAAACAGAAACTCACGAAGTACCTCAAGGGCAAAGGCCACGAGGTAGTCAACTTCGGCACCGACAGCACTGAATCCTGCGACTACAGCGACTTCGCACACCCCCTCGCATACGCGGTCGAAAGGGGCGAAGTCGAACTCGGCATCGCCATCTGCGGCACCGGCAACGGCATGGCCATGACCCTCAACAAGCATCAGGGCGTACGCGCTGGGCTTGCCTGGAATACGGCCGTCGCCCACCTCGTCGCCGAGCACAACGCCGCCAACGTGCTGGTCGTTCCCGCAAGGTTCGCATCGTACAGGATGGTGGTATCGATGGTCCGCGAGTGGCTCCAGACAGATTTCGCCGGCGGCCGCCATCAGCGCAGGATCGACAAGATCCCTCTCTGATGTCCCCCTTCTCAAAGGACATTTCCGACTATCCCGACGGCATAGTGCTGCCGGTTGACAAGCCGTACCGCTGGACCAGCGCAGACCTCGTCCGCAAAATAAAGATCGCCGCCTGTAGGCACTTCGGCAAGAAGAACCTGAAGGTGGGGCACGCCGGTACGCTCGACCCGCTGGCCACCGGCATCCTGCTTGTCTGCATCGGGCCAGCCACACGCAGGGCAGAGGAGCTCCAGGCATCGGCCAAACAGTATCTGGCCGGAGTATGCTTCGGCGCAGTAACCCCTTCGTACGATCTGGAGAAGCCGGTCGACCGCATCTGCGGACTCGACGGCGTGACGCGCGAGCGGCTTGAGGCCGTCCTGCCGTCATTCATCGGTGAGCAGAGGCAGGTCGCTCCCCTGTTCAGCGCCAAATCTGTTGACGGAGTCCGCGCATACGAAACAGCCCGGCGCCTGCTCCGGGAGGCCCAGGCCCGCGGCGAGTCGTTCGACCCGGGAGACATCCTCCAGTCGTCCGTCATCAATATCTACGGGCTCGAGCTGATGTCTATGGAGGACGGTTTCCCCGGCGCTCCGGAGCCTGTAGTCGCAGGGCCCGGCAACGGCCGCATCAACGTGGCTGACGTCAGCGGAGTGCCCCTCAGGCACGCCCTGATCAAGGTCGACTGCTCCAAAGGAACCTACATCCGCGCCCTGGCCCGCGACCTCGGAGAGGCCCTCGGCACCGGCGCCTTCCTCGGCTCCCTCCGCCGCACCCGCAACGGCGGCTTCGACATCTCCCAAGCCATCACCGTCGAGCAGGCTCTGGCCCTTTTAGGCTGACAAACAAAGCGGCCCGGCAGAATAACTGTCGGGCCGCTTGATCGTTATGAGGAACCGCTAGTAGAGCTCGTCGACGGGCTCGCGGTAATCGTCGATGGTGGGTGCGGGAGCCGGGGCCGGACGGTCGCGACGGGGACCGCGATGGTCGCCGTCACGGCGGGGGGCGCCTTCGCGACGGTCGCCACGGCGTTCGCCGCCTTCACGGCGGTCACCCTCGCGGCGGGGACCCTTGCCGCCCTCGCGGCGCTCGCCACCTTCGCGGCGCGGTCCGCGCTCGCCGCCATTGCCACCGCGGCCGCCCTTAGGCTCAACATAACCTTCGGGCTTCTCGGTGAGGGCGCGCATGGAGAGGCGCATCTTGCCGCTCTTGGCATCGTACTCGAGGAGCTTCACATCGACCTCGTCGCCGACTGCAAGGACATCCTCGACCTTGTCGGTCTTGGACCATGCAATCTCGCTGACGTGCAGGAGGCCTTCCTTGCCGGGAAGAATCTCGATGAACGCACCGAAGTCGAGGATGCTGACCACCTTGCCATGATAGACTTTGCCGGCCTCGGGGACTGCGCAGATACCCTTGATCCAGTCGAGGGCCTTCTGCATGGCATCCTTGTCGGCGGAGGCGACATCGACCACACCTTCCGTAAGGTTGGTGCCGGGGATGGGGACCTCGTCGATGGAGATGGTGGTACCGGTCTCTTTCTGTATCTTCTGGATAGTCTCGCCTCCCTTGCCGATGACGGCGCCGATGAACTCGGCGGGAATGCGGATCTGCTCGATGCGGGGAACGAAGGGCTTGTAGTCCTCGCGCGGCTCGCTGATGGTCTTCATCATCTCGCCCATGATGTGCATACGGCCCTCGCGTGCCTGTGCGAGCGCTTTTTCAAGCACCTCGTAGCTCAGGCCGTC
>JAEEGL013354234.1_pt1 | contig 70721 bp, 61 predicted proteins | sample 9134231 | NCBI WGS metagenome assembly JAEEGL01 (sample SAMN16246548, study PRJNA631951) | gut metagenome | biome: gut microbiome; feature: rumen; material: fiber-attached | host: Bos | place: Iran: Karaj | collected 2018-10
ATGGATGGCGGATCAAGTGCACGAGTGCAGGGATGCACGCCGTGCACGGCCCGGGAGACGAAAGTATCCTGCCCCGAATGCGTAATAAAAGCCAGCCGAATGCAGAAGCGGAGTCAATGGCCCTGCACGGTAGCCGCTGAACCCGATCGCTTACCGCGGCTGTCCGTACAGGGACAGATGACGGAGCGCCGCCACACTACATACGCCGCACACTGGCTCTCCAGGCCCAGCCGCAGAGATAAAAGAAGCTGCGGAAGGGATTCAGTTTTTCCTGCTTCCGGTAAAGCCGCCAGATGCGCTGCACGGCTTTGAACTTGTTGGAGGAAAGGGAATGGGCCGGCCTGCGGTAGACTACGAGGCGTGCGTCGAGACCGCGTGCCGTCACGCCGCTGCGGAGGATCTGCCACCAGCAGGCGGTATCTTCGCTCTCCACATCCGGCATATGCACGATGCGCCGCCCCAGTTTTTTCAGATCCAGCAGGACCGTGGAGGTGAAGATCACCGTACGGCTCAGCGCATGGGCGTAATCCAGGGAGGAGGGCGCATGCACCACCTTCCCGGTGCCTTTGGCGTTCTCGTCGCCGAATTCGTAGGAAGTAAAAACAAAGGACGCATCCTGCTTCTTCATGAAGCGGAGCGTCCGTTTCAGTTTCTCCTCAAGCCACAGGTCGTCCGCATCCAGAAAGGCTAGATAACGCCCTTTGGCCGTGTCGATCCCGGCATTTCTCGCATTGGCCGCACCATGCTTTCCTTCGTTGACCAGGGTGCGTATGCGTGTATCTTCCGCCGCCAGCTCTTTCATGAGCGCGGCGCTGCCGTCCGTGCTGGCATCTTCCACCAGCAGCAGTTCAAAATTCTTATAGCTCTGGGCGAGCACGCTTTCAACCGTGCGGCGCAGATATTTCTCCGCATTGTGCACGGGGATCACGATGCTGACCAGCTCGTCCTGCGGTGCGGGAGCGGCCGGCTGCTGTTTCGCCTTTGTTCCCATCAACGGGCTCCCATGCGCGCGTTGTCGATATTTTCGCGAAACCAGTCGTAAGCCAGCTTCACGCCTTCTTCAAGCTCGATCTTGTGCCGGAAGCCCATGGCATGGAGCTTGCTCACATCGCAGAGCTTGCGGGGCGTGCCGTCGGGCATGCTGCTGTTCCAGACGATCTCGCCTTCATAGCCCACGGTCTTTTTCACCAGCTCGGCCAGCTCGCGTATCGTCAGTTCTTTTCCGGTTCCGATATTGACATGCTCTTCACCGTCGTAATTTTCCAAAAGGAATACGCAGGCGTCCGCCATATCGTCCACATACAGGAACTCGCGGAGCGGTGAACCCGTGCCCCAGAGCTCCACGGAAGGTGCTCCCGAGATCTTGGCCTCGTGGAATTTCCGGATCATGGCCGGCAGAACGTGGGAACCCTGCAGCTCATAATTGTCCCGGGGGCCGTACAGATTGGTGGGCATGCAGCTGATGAAATCGTCGCCGTACTGGCGCTTGTAAAACTTGCACATCTCCAGACCGGAGATCTTGGCGATGGCATAAGCTTCATTCGTTTCTTCCAGGGGCCCCGTGAGCAGTGCGCTCTCGGGTATGGGCTGGGGCGCCATCCGCGGATAGATGCAGCTGCTGCCCAGGAAGAGCAGCTTCTTTACCCCGTACTGATGGCAGCAGTGGATCACGTTACACTGGATCTGCATGTTATAATAAGCAAATTCCGCCGGCGCCGTGTTGTTGGCATTGATGCCGCCCACCTTGGCCGCCGCCAGGACCACCACATCCGGCTTCTCGGAAGCAAAGAATTTCCGTACCGCTGCCTGCTCCGTCAGATCCATCTCCGCATGTGTGCGTCCGATGATGTTTGTATACCCGTGACGTTCCAGGGAACGTACGATCGCACTCCCGACCAGCCCGCGATGCCCTGCGACGTATACTTTATCATTTTTTTCCGCTTTCGCCATCTTTGATAAACCTCCTTGCGTTTTCAGCGACTAACCGATATAATATCTCTATGCGTTATCTGAATGAATTATTTCACAACCCCATCCTTATGTCCGCCGTTTCTGCCTGGTTTGTGGCGCAGATCCTGAAAACCATACTCCATACTGCCCTCACCAGGAGTTTTAATGCCGAGCGTCTGATCGGCACCGGCGGTATGCCCAGTTCCCATTCCGCTACCGTTACCGGTCTGGCCACTGCGGTATTTCTCAAATGCGGACCGGGTTCCGTGGAATTTGCCCTTGCCGGCGCCCTGGCGATCATCGTGATGTATGATGCTCTGGGGATAAGGCGTCAGGCAGGTAAACATGCCCAGGTACTGAACGAAATGATGGACACCATGGAAAAGATGGAACAGGTGGACTGGAATACCCTTTCCCCGGATGACCGTCTGAAAGAGTTTCTGGGACATACGCCCCTTCAGGTCGCCGCCGGCGTCATCGTCGGTGTCCTGATGGCGATCCTTATGTGTGTGAAGGTGTTCCGTTAAGATATTCCGCGATCGCGTCTTTCCAGTCTTTAAAACGAAATCCCGTATTCAGACGGAACATCCGTTTTTCCAGCGCAGAATAGGAAGGCCTGTCTGCCGATGCCGGAAAACGCTTTTTGTATTCCTGTGAAGAAATACGCTCCACCTTTGTGTCCAGTCCTTTCAGGCGAAAGATCTCTTCTGCAAAATCCGCCCAGCTGCAGATACCCTCGCAAGTACCGTGGTAGATCCCGTATTCCTCCGTCGGGAGCAGGGTGAGGATCGCCCTTGCCAGCTCCATCGCCGAAGTGGGATTTCCCAGCTGGTCATCCACGATGCCGATGGAATCGTGTTTTTCCGCCAGCGCGAGCATGGTGCGGACGAAGTTCTTTCCTTCCCCGTACAGCCAGGCCGTACGCACGATGAACCAGCGTTCCGCAAACTGCTGCACAAAGATCTCCCCGGCCAGCTTGCTGCGTCCGTAGGCACTGCGGGGCGCCGGCGTATCGTACTCCGTGCAGGGCACGGTCCCGTTTCCCGGGAAGACATAATCGGTGGAGATATGAACGAGCTTCGCGCCGTATTTGCGCGAAGCGATCGCAAGATTCCTGGGTCCGATGGCGTTGATCCGGAAAGCCCCGTCCTCATCGGCTTCACAGCCGTCCACATTGGTGGCCGCGGCACAGTTAACGATCACATCCGGCTTCTGCTGCGCGACATAGGCCTGCACGGCATCCAGCTTTGTGATGTCCAGATCCTGCACATCCGTTCCCAGATATTCGTATTCATCATTGTTTTCCGTGAGCGCCAAAAGCGCCCTGCCCAGCTGTCCGTTGCAGCCGGTCACCATCATACGCATGCTCTCAGTCCCCCAGATGCAGGCGGTTCAGCGCGGAAAAGATGGCACGCACAGAAGCCCTGGTGATATTGGAACTCACGCCCACGCCATAAGTCACGTCGCCGCTGTCCTCGTTCAGCAGATGGATATAGGCAGCCGCCTGGGAATTGGCGCCGCTCTGCAGAGCGTGCTCCTCGTAGTCCAGGATGCGGATCTTGATGCCAAAGGTCTCGCGCAGACCGCGCTGTACCGCATCCAGAGGACCGTTGCCCACGGCGTCAAAGGTCTTTTCCACGTCATGATCCGTATAAGTCACATGCACGCCGGTATCGAAATCCGATTCCGTCTCTCCGGACAGATCGTCCACACGGAGCTTGCGGAAATGGATGGGCTCGTTCTTTTTGAGATATTCCTCGCGGAATTTATCCATCACGGTCTCGGGCGAGACTTCACCCTGCTTCTCGGAAAGCGCCTGGATCACATCCGCAAATTCCCTCTGCATGGGCTTGGGAAGCTTGAAGCCGAAGTAGCTTTCCATGACAAAGGCTACGCCGCCCTTGCCGGACTGGGAATTGATACGCACGATGGGTTCGTATTCCCGTCCGATATCCGCCGGGTCGATGGTAAGATAAGGTACCTGCCAGATCTCGCTGCCCCGGGACTGCATCGCATGCACGCCCTTGTTGATCGCATCCTGGTGAGAACCGGAAAATGCGGTAAACACCAGCTTGCCGGCATAAGGATGGCGGGGATGGATGGGGATCTTGCAGCAGCGCTCGTAAAGCTCGATGGCTTCGTTCACATTATCCAGCGCCAGGCCGCAGTCGATGCCCTGCGAGAACATATTATAGGCAAGATTCACGATATCCACGTTTCCGGTACGTTCACCGTTTCCGAAGAGTGTCCCCTCGATACGGTCCGCACCCGCAAGCAGGGAAAGCTCCGCAGCCGCCACGCCCGTCCCCCGGTCATTGTGGGGATGCACGCTCAACACGACCGCGTCACGCTTGTGCAGATGCTTGCTCATATATTCGATACGGTCCGCAAAAACATTGGGTGTGGTCATCTCCACCGTGCTGGGCAGGTTGATGATCATGGGATGCTCCGGATCGGGATCCCACAGATCGATCACCGCATTGCACACCTCCAGTGCATAATCCAGTTCCGTTCCGGTAAAGCTTTCGGGAGAGTACTCCAGCGTAAGCTCACCGTCATATTCCTTCCGGTGATCCATCACCATGCGCGTTCCCTTCAGGGCGATCTCCTTCACCTCTTCGCGGCTCGCGTTGAACACCACATCCCGCTGCAGCGTGGAAGTGGAATTGTAGATATGCATGATGGCGGATTTTGTTCCCTGTATCGCCTCAAAACTGCGGATGATCTGCTCCTCACGGCACTGTGCCAGCACCTGTACCTTCACATCATCCGGGATCATCTTCCGATCCACAAGCTGTCTCAGGAAATCATATTCGATCTGGCTCGCTGCGGGAAATCCCACTTCGATCTCGTGAAAGCCCAGCTTCACCAGATAATTGAAAAATTCGATCTTTTCCGAAACGATCATCGGATCGATCAGGGCCTGGTTTCCGTCTCTCAGGTCCACACTGCACCAGACCGGTGCTTTTTCGATCTCCCTGTCCGGCCAGGTCCGTTCAGGATAACGGTCCACCGGCACACGCTGATAACGCTTGTAGTTTAACATTGCCTTGTCCTCTTTTTCAGCTTTCTTCTCCCAGTCCGCTTTCTACAGCCTTAACCAGGCATTCCAGTGCTTCTTCTTCGTCTTCGCCTTCGCAGATAAATTCCACTTCATCCCCGCATTTCACGCAGGCCCCCAGCACACTCAGCACGCTCTTTGCATTGGCGATATTATCCCTGAAGCTGAAGGTAGTCGAAGAGCGAAACTTCATTGCTTCCTTGCACAGATTGCCCGCAGGACGCAGATGCAGACCGGTCGGATTTTTGATGGTTACCCTCTGTCGTACCATAACATAACCTCCGTTCCATTACATAGTTTTGAACCCCTAACCCCAATAATTCCTTAAAACCGTATTCATATATTCCCGGACGCGATCCTCATGCACGTCTAAGAAAGTTTATTATAGCATTTCTATCATAAATACGCAAGTTTCAGAGCACCGTCCTCGTGATCAGCGCCGCAAGCTTCTTTGCCTCCTCGCTGATCTCGGCCTGATTCTTGCCTTCGATCATCACACGTACCAGCGGCTCGGTCCCGGAAGGACGGATGAGCACGCGTCCCTCTCCCGCAAAACGCTCTTCCAGAGCGGCAATGGCGCCTGCGATCTCGGGATAATCCATATAGCTTTCCTTTTTGTGGTTCGGCACCTTGGCATTGACCAGGGCCTGCGGCAGCACCTCCATGATGGATGCCAGTTCGGAAAGCTTCTTTCCGGTATTCTTCATCACCTCCAGCAGGTGAAGCGCGGAAAGCAGGCCGTCACCGGTGGTATTTTCATCCAGGAAGATGATATGGCCGGACTGTTCACCGCCCAGATTGGCACCGATCTCCCGCATACGTTCCAGCACATAGCGGTCACCCACGCGGGTCTGCTCGATATTGATGCCATGCTCCTTTGCCATCAGCGTAAAGCCCAGGTTGCTCATCACCGTAACGATGATGCGGTTGTCCTTCAGGCTCCCGTTCTCTTTCATATAATTGCCGATGATGGCCATGATCTGGTCGCCGTCTACCAGGTGACCGTTCTCATCCACGGCCAGACAGCGGTCGGCATCGCCGTCAAAGGCAAGGCCCAGATCGGCTTTTTCATAGACCACCCTGCCCTGCAGTTCCTCCATATGCGTGGATCCGCAGTTGGCATTGATGTTCACGCCGTCCGGATTGTTGTGGATGGGGATCACGGTGGCGCCCAGCCTGCGCAGGGCCTCTACGGAAGTATAATGGGATGCGCCTTCCGCACAGTCCACCACCACTTTCAGATCTTTCAGTTCCACGGGAACCGCGTTTACCGAATGATTGATATAGTCCTCACGTGCCTCCATCCGGTACTGTATCCGTCCGATGCGGCTGCCTGTGACAAACTCCACGCCCTGCATGCCCTTACGGATATAGGCTTCGATCTCGTCCTCCAGCGCATCCGGCAGCTTGTAGCCGTCGCCGTCAAAAAACTTGATCCCGTTAAACTCCACGGGATTGTGGGATGCCGAGATCACAACCCCCGCATCCACACGGTATCTCTTCGTCAGATAAGCCACCGCCGGCGTGGGAACAACGCCCACATATACCGCATTGGCACCCACCGAGCACACGCCGGCCATCAGTGCATGTGCCAGCATATCTCCGGAGATCCTGGTATCACAGCCCACCATGATCGTAGGTTTGTGATCCTTTTCGCGCGTGAGCACGGTAGCGCCCGCCTGTCCCAGCTGCATCGCCAGAAGCGGTGAGAGCTCGTCATTTGCCACACCCCTCACTCCGTCTGTTCCGAACAATCTGCCCATTTCTTTCCGCTCCTTTTACAGATCCGTGATCTTTGTCAATCTTACATCCACATAATACTTCTCTGTGGTCTCCACTCCGTCAGGCAGTCCCAAATCCACCTCGATCTGGAAGATTCCGTCCTCCGCTTCCCTGTTATGGGATTCGAGGAACTCACCCACATCGATGCTGCCCTTGATCTTTTTACCGTCCACAGTCTTGATATCCTTATCCACGCCACGGACCTTTACCACAAGATTTACAAGCCTGCGCCCGCCGTCGCCGCCCTCACCGTCGGTAAGAAGCAGCACTTCGCCGTCAAAACCGTCCGGCAGATTGCTGAGCATCAGGTTGCGGATCGGCACGCTGATCTCCTTCTCGATCAGCTTTTCGATGGTCACGGACACGTTTACCGTTCCGTCAAAATCGGATTCGTCATCCAGCACCAGACGGATGCCGTCCGGCAGGTATTCCTTCAGATTCAGCGTTCTGGTCAGGGACTCGCTTTCTCCTTCCACCGAGATCTCGGCCGAAGGCACCGTCACCTGGGAGATACCGTTCAGTATGCTGCTGCGTCCGCAGATCGTCACTTCCCTGCGGTCCGCCACCGGTCCGGCCGAAACCTTATAACCTTCGGCGGGCTTTCCGGAAATATTATAGTTCACACCGACGGTTTTATACGGCAGTATCTCTACCCCGACGTTGATCGAAGAGATATTGGTCTTCAGGTTATCGTGTTTTACGATATTCCCGTTTTTGTCATACAGATTGATATCCGCGCTGGTGCTCAGATCGTTGGTCCGTCCGGCGATACTGACGCTGCATTCGGCCTTGGCGATGGTGTTCACCACCGATTCCGGACCGCTCACCCGTACCGAGTTCTGGTTCTGCGTGATATTTCCGACTACATAACCCTCTGCGGGCTCCCCCGTAGGCGCTATGTTGACCGTCATCGGGATCTCTTTCAGATTTTCCACAGACAGCTCCAGCTGATCCCTGCTCTGCCAGATACTGTCCAGCTGGTCGTTACTCTTGTTTGTATAAACCTTGATCTTTACATTATTCAGATAGGACAGTTCTTCCATATCCGCAACGGCCCGGATATTTTCATAGCTCAGTGTCTCCAGTATGGAACGGGGGCCGCGGATCTCCACGTCGATGACGTTCGTATTGTTGATCACCTCGTATACTTTTCCCTTTTCGGTCAGTTTATCCCCGTTTAAAAGCTCGACCCGCACCCCGCTGTAGGAGGTGGAACCGATAGGATCCGCGTAATTCACCACGATCAGCCACAGAACGAAGGCGATCAGCAGTGAAAGCAGCTTAAGACCGATATTACTGGTCAGCCTTTTCAGCATCGGTATTGCCTCCTTTCTGTCCGCCAAACCAGGGCTTACGTTTTTTCTTTACTTCCTCCTGCGGCTTGTCCTGTACCAGCTCCAGCTTCTCCCGCAGACCTTCCTGGGTCAGCGCGCTGTAAAGCTTGCCTTCGTAAGCCACACTCACCTTTCCGTTTTCTTCCGAAACGATCACGGTCATGGAATCCGTAGCCTCGGAAATACCCACGCCCGCGCGGTGTCTTGTTCCCAGAGCCTTGCTCAGGTTCCGGTTGTCGGAAAGGGGAAGATAACAGGTCGCCGCCACGATACGGTCGCCGCGGAAGATCACGGCCCCGTCATGCAGCGGTGTATTATGTTCAAAAATATTGATCAGCAGCTGGGAAGACACGGTGGCATCGATGGCGATCCCCGTTTTTTCATATTCCATCAGTGTTTCATTGCGTTCCAGCACCATCAGCGCACCGGTCTTCACCCGCCCCATGGCAAAGGAAGCCTTGACGATCTCGTCAATGGTATGATCGGAATAACGTCCGTGGGTACGCGTACTGTCACTGTTCATCAATGAAAAAAAGATATTTTTCTGACCCAGCTGTTCCATAGCCCTGCGCAGCTCGGGCTGCAATACCACCACAATACCCAGCAGCAGCATGGACAGACCGTGCTCGGCGAGCCAGAGGATTGTAGACATATTAAAGATAGCCGCGAGCAGCAGGATACCAAGGATCACGATCATCCCTTTTAAAAGGGACCACGCCTTGGTCTTGCGCACCCAGCCCATGATCGCATACACCATAAAAGAAATGATCAGGATCTCGACTATGTCGGTGATCCGGATCCTCGGCATACGAATGGCGGAAATATACTCTTGTACAAAACTGAGCACTTTATTTATCATGACCCATTCCGTTACCTGTTGCTCCCTTGCGGCGTCTCAGCCGGTATTCCGGTACATCGCCCTTTTCCGTATCTTCCTCCTGCGGCTTTACGGCTTTTACCACCGCTTCGGTCAGGGGTTTTTCCCTTCCCTTGATCTTCTTCACCTTGCGGTCGGCCAGAGACACCGTGTTCTTCGGAACCGCTTTCACATAGTAATAATACTCATCATCCTCAAACTGTACCTTCTCGGTACGGCTGTAATCCACATTAAAGACAAAGAACTGCAGCACTTCCGCCACCACCAGCGCCAGAAGGCTTCCGACGATCAGCCCGCCGATGCCGATATTGGTCACAAAACGCAGATCCCCGACCAGCACAACGACGATGTCGATCAGCATTCCGGTGATCATGGCGATGGTCCAGCAATGATCCACCGGCAGCCGCCGGATCAGGTATACGCACAGTATCGTGATCGCAAAAGCCACGATGAGCACCTGCATCTCGCGGTTATTCATCATCGCATCGATAAGGATACGAAATTTCTCCAGCATAAATATGGGATCCGATTCCTGTGCCATGAGTCCGCTGCGGTTCAGCGAGATATAATGCAGCAGATGATAGGTCACCACGCCGCAGCCTACCGAGACCACGGAGGTGGGAACGCCGACAAGTCCCGCACAGATCGGTATCACATAAGGGATCTTCAGCATAAAGCACAGCGGTGTCATGATGAGCAGTATCGTATCTTTCGGCGAAAAGCGGAAATACATCAGAAACATGATCATGAAGAGCACGCCGGTAAATGCTACTGCCTCAAGCGACAGCGTATAAAGATGCAGAAGGATCATCAATACGCTCAGCACCACGATAAAGTTGATCGGGAAAAAGGAGCAGAGCAGTGCCAGCACCAGTACCACGGGTACGGAACGGACCACCGCCGAATAACCGATGCCGCGATTGATCATCAAGAACGTGATAAACGCCAGTAAAAACTTTAAGGCGGGTTTGCACAGGTTTTCGAACCTGCTGTAAAAACTCTTGATCGTTTCTCGTATTGTTAACAGTTGCGTCATTTCCTTTTCCTTACGGCCTTACACGCTCAGCCGTCTGCTGTGCGCCTGCCATTTCCTTTCGATACATTGATCCCAGGCGGCGAAGATTATTGTAATACACGCGCAGATTCCTCCGGGCTCTGCGATAACGTACCACATACACCACATAGGTCACGGCGGCGTAAATGATGATCAGCAGGACGTAACGGTAAAGGATGTCCTTTCCGAACGCCCACAGATCCATCTCATAGATATTCTCCATGAATTTTTCAAGATCATAAGCCAGATAGACTCCAAGGAGCACAACATAAGTGATCGTGCCATAGATCACGGATTTAATGATCTCTTTCGCGATGTAGTCGCCGCGAAAGTACGTGCCTATCGCCATGCTCTTTTTGCCTTCGCCCGTCTCAAATGCCGCCAGACGGGTCATCAGTTTGATCCTTGATTCGTTCAGCATATCACTTCTTAAAAGTATACATCTTGGGCCCGCTGTCCCTCTTATCGGCAGCCTGGGACGCTTCCGACTGACGTCCCGCCGCACTGAAGGTATTGGCCTGTTCCTTCTTGCACTTTTCGCAGTATCGTCCGGTCACGATCGTCTTGCCGCAGCTCTCGCAGCTGAGCTTCAAAGGCGAATCCGTCGAGAAAACGAGTCTCTCCTCCCGGATCCACTGCTCCACCTGACGCTGATCCACACCGCAGGCTTCCACGATCTGGTTCATCGTAGCCGTTCTGTTTGTCCGGACAAATTCCTTCACTTCCTGAAATTTCTTTTCCGCCTCGTCACGACAGACCGGGCAGATGGGAGGACCGGCAACGTAATTAAACATCTTCCCGCATTTTTTGCAATTCCGGATATTCATGCTGTCTTCCTCCTGCTTGCTTATAGTGTAATACCAACAGCCAGTGTCACAAAAAAAACATTCTTCACCCCGGCGCCCTTCAGCTCCGCCGCAGCGGCATCGATCGTAGCCCCGGTGGTGTAGATATCGTCAACGAGCACAACTTTATCTAATTTTACAACATCTTGCGTACAAAGAAAAGCGTTTTTTATGTTTATTTGACGCTCCCGATCCCCCAGCAGCTTCATTGGACGCGTATTCCGGACTCTTTTCAGCAGTTTTTTCCTGACAGGCAGCTTAAGAGCCTCCCCCATCACTTCTGCCAGCGCCTCCGCCTGATTGTAGCCCCTCCGTCTCTCCCTGGCGGCATACATCGGCACCGGGATCAGGGCCTGCACCCCCCACTGCTTCAGCTGCGGCCCGAAACGTCTGGCCAGTTCCCTGCCGAAAAAACGTGCATATTCCCTGCGCCCGTTATATTTCATGCGATACAATGCCAACCGCACAAAGGGATATTCATAAAGTGCCAGACCCCTGTCATAAACATGACGGTGCCTGGCACAGCTTACACAGTATTCCTCCTCATCCGCACGAAGAGGTGCGCCGCATTTCATACAGCGCGGATCCCGGACATAATGCAGTTTCTTCCGGCACTCCGGGCAGATCCCGCTCTTTACATCAGCGATACGCAGCACCGTATCGCAGATCGCGCAGCGCCTCGGATATAACAGATCGTACAGAAATTCATGGATGCGCCCCATCTGCCTTCCTCCCGTCACCTGATCAGCCTGCGGAGTCCTCTTCTTCCGGTACAGCGAACCGCGTACCGGCAGCCTCTCTGATCCTCTCCTCCAGAGAGGTATAACGGTGCTGCACATGGGCGTTTTCGATCATCTGCTGAACGGTGCTCCGCAGTCCCAGGATGATGACGCAGCGCTTCGCCCTGGTCACCGCCGTATAAAGGAGGTTGCGGCTCATCAGCATACGCGGCCCCGAAAGCAGCGGCAGGATCACCAGCGGATACTCACTTCCCTGCGCCTTATGTATGGTCACCGCATAAGCCGGCTCCAGCTCTTCCAGAAGCTGGAAGGGATAATAGACCGCCCGGTGATCGTCAAATTCCACCTTCATCAGCTTCAGATAGGAATTGATCTCGCGCACCACGCCCGTGTCCCCGTTAAAAACCCCGCGGCCGCTATCCACGACCACGCCGTATTTTCCCTCGATCTCCCATTCCAGCTGGTAATCGTTTTTGATCTGCATCACCCGGTCACCCTCGCGGAAGAGCAGATCGCCGAAGCGCACCTCCTGACGGTCCTTCGCCGGCGGATTGAGTCTTTCCTGCAGAAGCGCGTTCAGCGCTTCCACGCCGAGATTTCCGCGGCGCATCGGCGTAAGCACCTGGATGTCCGACTGCGACAGGCCCAGCCGCCGCGGCAGCACATCCCGGATCAGCTCTACGATATAATGGCAGATCACCTCGCTGCTGTCCTTCTCCAGCAGAAAGAAATCCTCGTATTTCACGGAAAGATCGGGGATCTCGCCCCGGTTGATACAGTGTGCGTAACTGACGATATGGCTCTCGCCCGCCTGGCGGAAGACCTTTTTCAGACGCACCACGGGAAAGGCCTCGCTGTTCATGATATCGCGCAGCACCTGCCCCGGTCCCACGCTGGGAAGCTGGTCCACATCACCGACCAGGATCAGGCGCGCTCCGTTGGGGACCGCCGCCAGCAGCGCCCTCAGCAGGTGTATATCCACCATGCTCACCTCGTCCACGATCACGCAGTCAAGATCCAGCGGTTCGTCCTCGCCTTTCCCGAAGCGGAAAACGCCGCCCCTGTCCTCGTCCGGCCCGATCTCCAGCAGACGGTGCAGCGTCTGCGCTTCATATCCGCAGGTCTCCTGTATGCGTTTGGCCGCGCGCCCCGTTGGCGCCGCCAGCGCAAAGCTGCTGCCCTCGGCCTCCAGTCTCTTCAATATCTCGTTGATCGTGGTCGTTTTCCCCGTACCCGGACCGCCGGAAAGGATCAGCACGCCGCTGTCTGCGGAGAGCCGCACCGCTTCCTTCTGCAGCGTATCCAGCTCGATCCCGCCCCCGGCTTCCGTTGCCGGCTCCGCCGCGGAACGCGAAGGGTGAAACGCTTCTTTCAGCTCCAGAAGGCGCTGTGCGCAATAGCTTTCCGCACGGAAATAGCTGTTCAGATAAACCCGCTCGCCGTCCTCCGCGCGCAGGATACGCAGCCGGTGATCGATGGCCAGGGCCGGCAGCTGTTCTTTCACCAAATCCGCCTCCAGCCCGAGCATATCGGCCGTCACCCGGCACAGCTCCTCCGAAGGATAATAGCAGTGCCCTTCCTGCGCCAGCTGACCCAGGTTATACTCCAGTGCGCAGCGGATACGGTATTCCGAATCCCTCGCGATACCTGCTTTCTGCGCGATGGCATCCGCCCGCTTAAAACCCACAGCCGGCACATCCTCGGCCAGGCGGTAGGGATTGTTCCGGAAAACATTATAAAGCTCGTCCCCGTAGATCGCGCAGATCTTATCGGCCAGCGCCTGACTGATCCCATACTGCTGCAAAAAAAGCAGCGCCGCACGCTGCTCGCGCTTCTCCACCAGCTGGTCCGTGATCTCGCGGGCCATACGCTCCGATACGCCTTTGACCTCCGCCAGCCGCTCCGGTTCCTCCTCCATGATACGGAAGGTATCCTCCCCGAAGCGGTCCACGATGCGCGTGGCCAGTTTTTCTCCCAGCCCCCGGATCGCGCCGCTGCCCAGATAGCGGATCACCGAAATACGGTCCACCGGCGGCACGGAACGGATCGAGGAAAACTTCAGCTGCCGTCCGTACACGGCATGCTCCACATACTCTCCCTCCAGCTCCACCGTTTCCCCGGCGTCATAGCCTTTGGCCATACCGACACAGGTCTCGCTCCCTCCTGCGGTCACGAGACTCATAACGGTATATCCGTTTTCTTCATTCTGATAGCTGATCCGGTCGATATAACCTTTAAGAATCTCCATCTTCCACGGAATTGCCGGCAGCCGCCGCAGGGTTGCCCTGCTGCTCCTGCTTCTCAAGCACCTCGGCCAGGCTCAGACCCTGGGCATTGTGCTTCATCTGTTCAAACATCTGCATTGCGAGGCTGTTGGACCCCATGGACTGCTCCGTGAGCTGGCGCGCCGTATGGCTGATGGCGCCGTCCATGAAATAGTCCAGCTGGATATTGCTCTTATCCTCTTCCGAAGAAAACACCTCGGAACTCTTTTTCATTTCCTTGATGACCTGCTCCCAGAGATAACTCTCAAACTCCTTGCAGGCATCCATCATCTCCTCTTCGCTCTGCGCCTTCTTTGCATTTTCGCTGAGCTTCGCGCTGTTCTGCGCGGAAGCGAGGGAGGAAGCGTAGCTTGTCACGTCTTTTATGTTGTTCATATTGGATATATCCATGATCTTTCCTCCTCTCATGTGAAAAAAGCATTCCGTCCGCTTATGATTATTGCAGCCGTTGTTACGGCATATAAACGCAGGTTCCGATTCCATCGTTTATGATTATTACAGCCGTTGTCACGGCATATTAGCGCAGGTTCCGATTCCGTCGCTTTGCAGCTTCAGGGAAACTGCCCGACTCTTTCTTCTCTTTCCGGAACCGCGCCATATTCGGCATCCCTGCCTCAGATGGCGCTCGATCGGCCTTCCGGGCCGCTCGTTCCTGCTGCTCTCTGCAGTTTCCGAAGCTGCATAAGCTCCTCCATAGTCACCTGCTTCTTCATATGCCGTGACTTCCGGCGGAAGCTTTATCTGCTTATGCGTAGGGAACGATATCTGCTCTATGCCTCTGATTACTTGTATTCCGGACGTCGGACATGCATTCCATCGCTTATGATTATTACAGCCGTTGTCACGGCATATAAACGCAGGTTCCGATTCCGTCGCTTTGCAGCTTCAGGGAAACTGCCCGACTCTTTCTTTTCTTTCCGGAACCGCGCCATATTCGGCATCCCTGCCTCAGATGGCGCTCGATCGGCCTTCCGGGCCGCTCGTTCCTGCTGCTCTCTGCAGTTTCCGAAGCTGCATAAGCTCCTCCATAGTCACCTGCTTCTTTATATGCCGTGACTTCCGGCTGGAGTTTAGCATCCACGCAATCAGCTCAAGCAGCTTACTGCTTGAGCTGATTGGCCTGCTGCATCATGGTGTCGGTGGTGGTGATCACGCGCGAGTTGGCCTCGTAGGCGCGCTGCGCCACGATCAGGTTCACCATCTCGTCGGCCAGCTGCACATTGGAGCCTTCGAGATAACCCTGCACCACGCGGCTCTTTTCCAGATTGTTGTTGGTCGCCTCGTTCAGCGGCGCGCCGCTTGCGTCGCTCTCCAGATAAAGGGAGCCGTCCAGCTTTTCCAGGCCCGCGGGGTTATTGAACTGCCATACCCCGAGACGGATTCCGAGGGAAGCAGGATTGTTCTGTGCATCGGGATAAAAGAGCTCGCCGTCGCCGGAGATGGTGATGCGGCTGGTGGTATAATCGCCTTTCAGCTCGATGGGGTTGCCCTTCGTATCCAGCACGCCGTTCCCGTCCGAATCCGTCAGCTCCAGGCCCTTCGTGGTAATGGCCCAGTGGAAATCCCCGTTTCTCGTATAACCCGTGGTCCCGTCGGCGCGCTTTACCCCAAAGAGGCCTTTGCCGCCGATGGCAAAAGAGGATTCACTTTCCGATGCAAGGAAGGCGCCCTGCCGGAAGATCGTCGTAATGGAAGATGCACGCACACCCAGACCCACCTGGGAATCGATGGGCTTGGTCTCCCCGTTGGCGCTGGTAGTCTTTGTCTGCAGCTCCTGATAGAGCAGCGACTTGAATTCATTCTGACTGGTCTTGTAACCCGTCGTATTTACATTGGCGATATTGTTCGAAATGGTATCCACAGCCGTCTGCTGTGCCAGCATTCCGGTAGCGCCGGACCATAAGGATCGTACCATGTCATCTTCCTCCTTCCGCTATGCTTACTGCAGCCTGCCCAGCTGCGTTGCCGTCCCCAGTGAAGTATCGTAAGTCTGGATCACCTTCTGGTTCGCCTCATACTGACGGGAGACGCTGATCATCTCCACCATCTCGTGCACGACGCTCACATTGGAGGTCTCCAGATAACCCTGAAAGATCTTGCCTTCCGCTTCGATGGTCTCGGCTCCGTCCACAGGGTAGTAGTAGTTTTCGCCGTAATGCTCCAGATAGTTATAATCTTCAAAATCCGTCAGCGCCAGCTGCGTCACGGTCTTGCCGTCCTGGTAGATATAGCCTTCCTGATCCACCTTCACTTCCGTCAGCGGATCCAGCTTGATCCGCTGGGTAGCGCCGCCGCGCCCGCGCCCGAGCACGTAATCGCCGTCCGTCGTGATCAGATAACCGTCCTTCGTGAGCTGGAAATTGCCGTCGCGGGTATAAAAGGTCGAGGTCTCTCCCGCCTTGTTGGTAAACTCCACGGTAAAGAAGCCCTTGCCGCCTATGGCCAGATCCATGGGAACGTCCGTGACCTGGAAGGAACCTTCCGACCAGTCCACATAACTCTCGCCGATCTTTACGCCGGGATTGGCGCTTCCTATTCTGTTTGCAAAAGGATGACCGACCGAATCGTCTTTGATCTTGTCCACCAGCACGGTCTCAAAGGTCTGGCTCGTCAGACCTTCTTTTTTAAATCCGGTGGTATCGGCATTGGCCAGATTGTTGGCCAGATTGTCCATTCGTTTCTGTTCCTGGACCATGCCGGTATATGCTACATACAGACCTTTCAGCATATGATGCCCTCCCAAATACAGCTACTCTTCGGCATCCATGCCTCTCTGGAGCATATATCGGCAGGAAACGGAAAAACTTTAGTATCAGGCTTCCTCGTCGTAACCTGCCAGGAATTCGATATAACGGCCCGTCCCGATGGCCACACAGGTCATGGGCTCATCCGCCGTCATGGTATTGATATGGGTACGCTCCTCGATCAGCTCTTCCAGCCCCCGGAGCATGGCTCCGCCGCCGGTCAGCACGATGCCGCGGTCCACGATATCGCCGGCCAGCTCGGGCGGCGTCTTTTCCAGCACGGCACAGATCGTATCCAGGATCTGTGAAGTGGTCTCCTTCAGGGCTTCCTGGGTCTCGTCCGAGGAAACGCGTATCGTTTCGGGCAGACCCGTTACGAGGTTCCGGCCCTTTACATCCATGTAATCCACTTCGGAACGCTTGTAGGCCGTCCCGATATTGATCTTGATATCTTCTGCCGTGCGGTCGCCCACCAGCAGATTGTATTTCTTTCTCATGTAACGGACGATGGCTTCGTCGAAATCGTCCCCGGCGATCTTGATGGAAGCGCTCTCCACCGTACCGCCCAGACTGATCACGGCCACGTCCGTCGTGCCGCCGCCGATATCCACGATCATGTTGCCCTGCGGCTTCGCGATATCGATCCCGGCTCCGATGGCTGCCGCAATAGGCTCTTCGATGATCGCCACCTTACCGGCTCCTGCCTGGTAGGTCGCGTCTTCCACGGCCTTTTTCTCCACCTCGGTAACGCCGCTGGGCACGCAGACCGCGATGCGCGGCTTACGGAAGGCCTTTTTCCCCATGGCCTTGGTCAGGAAATACTTCATCATCTGCTCGGTCACGGTATAGTTGCTGATAACGCCCTGACGCAGCGGACGCACCGCTACGATATTGCCCGGCGTACGCCCGATCATCAGACGTGCATCTTCGCCGATAGCCTTGATCTTATTGGTATCGCGGTCAAAAGCAACCACCGAGGGCTCCTTCAGCACCACGCCTTTTCCTTTGATATAGACCAGGATACTCGCCGTACCCAGGTCGATCCCGATATCCGTATTTGCCATTTATAGAAAACCCCTTTCAAAAACAGGTAAAAACAAGCCCAAACAAACGATCCCCCCATCCGGCACCCCGGGGGGGCGGTCAGACGGCAAAAAATATTATAGCGTATCTGTCAATATTTGGAAAGTACCTGTTTTCACAAAAATTCGCATTACATAAGTTCTGCTTTTTGGGAACTGTTCATAAATCGCCGGCTCCGGCCGCCGCCCGCTCCGCAGGGATCATTCCGTTCTCTTCAGCATCTTCCTCAGGAACTGCCCCGTATAGGATTCCCGGATCCCTGCCACCTCCTCCGGGGTGCCTTTTGCAATGACCGTTCCGCCGCCGTCTCCGCCTTCCGGCCCCATATCGATGATGTAATCCGCATTTTTGATCACATCCAGGTTGTGCTCGATGACCACCACGGAATTGCCCCCGTCCGTCAGCTTCTGCAGGATCATGATCAGCTTGTTCACATCTTCAAAATGCAGTCCGGTCGTGGGCTCGTCCAGGATATAGATGGTGCGGCCCGTGGAACGGCGGGACAGCTCGGTGGCCAGCTTGATCCGCTGCGCCTCGCCTCCCGAAAGCTCCGTGGACGGCTGACCCAGACGGATATATCCCAGGCCCACATCGTAAAGTGTCTGGATCTTCTGGCGTATGGCCTGCACCGGCGCAAAGAATTCCAGCGCCTCCTCCACCGTCATCTCCAGCACTTCCGAAATGCTCTTTCCTTTATAACGGATATCCAGGGTCTCGCGGTTGTAACGTTTCCCTCCGCAGACCTCACAGGGCACGTATACATCCGGAAGAAAATGCATCTCGATCTTGACGATGCCGTCTCCGGAACAGGCTTCGCAGCGTCCGCCCTTTACGTTAAAGGAAAAACGTCCCTTCTTGTAGCCCCGGGCTTTTGCATCCTGGGTCGCGGCAAAAAGGTCGCGGATCAGATCGAACACCCCGGTATAGGTGGCGGGATTGGACCGCGGCGTGCGGCCGATGGGCGACTGGTCGATGGCGATGACCTTGTCCAGCGCTTCCATTCCCGTGATCTTTTTATGTTTCCCCGGCACGGTAAAAGCACGGTTCAGCTTTCTCGCCAGGACCTTGTAGAGCACCTCGTTGATCAGGGAGGATTTGCCCGACCCCGATACGCCGGTCACGCAGGTAAATATCCCCAGGGGGATATCCACGTCGATATTTTTTAGATTGTTTTCCGCAGCTCCTTTGATCTTTAAAAAGCCGCACGGCTTACGCCGCGTTTCGGGAAGCGCGATCTTTTTCTTACCGCTTAAGTACTGCCCGGTGATGGAGCGTTTTTCCTTAATGATATCCTCAACGCTGCCGCAGGCGACGATCTCGCCGCCGTGCTCGCCGGCCAGCGGACCCACATCCACCAGATAATCGGCCTCGCGCATCGTATCCTCGTCATGCTCCACAACGATCAGCGTATTCCCCAGGCTCTGCAGACCGCGCAGCGCCCCGAGGAGCTTTTCGTTGTCGCGCTGATGCAGGCCGATGGAAGGTTCGTCCAGGATATAGCAAACTCCCACGAGCCCGGAGCCGATCTGGGTAGCCAGACGGATACGCTGGGCTTCCCCGCCGGAGAGGGTACTGGTCGCCCGGGACAGGGATAGATAATCCAGTCCCACTTCCACCAGGAAGCCCACACGCGCGCGGATCTCCCTGATCACCTGATCGGCGATGCGGTGCTGCTGCTCGGTCAGCTGCATCCCTTCCAGAAAGTCCTTCAGCGAACCGATGGAGATCGAGGTGATCTCATAGATATTCTTATCGGCAACCGTTACCGCAAGGGATTCCTTTTTCAGGCGCATGCCGTGGCATTCCTCACAGGGAGAGATGCTCATGAACCTCTCGTACTCCGATTTACTGTATTCCGAACCCGTCTCACGGTAACGGCGCTCCACGTTTTTGATCAGGCCTTCAAAGGCAATGGGATAGACGCCGTAGCCCCGCTGGCCCTGATAGTGGACATTTACCTCCACATCCGTTCCGTTGATGAGGATATCGCGGATCTTCTCATCCAGATCCGCCCAAGGCGTATCCAGGCTGAAATGGAATTTCTTTGCCATCGCCGTGAGCAGCGCGTTGGAAAAGCTGCCTTCCTGTCCCGAGCTCTGCCAGCCGATCACCGCGATACAGCCGTCGTTGATGGATCTGGTAGGATCGGGGATCATGGAGCTTTCGGTAAATTCCATCCTTATGCCCAGACCCGCACAGTGCGGGCAGGCGCCGAAGGGATTGTTGAAGGAAAAGCTGCGGGGTTCGATCTCGTCAATGGACACGCCGCAGTCCGGACAGGAAAAGCTCTGGCTGAAATTCATGCGCGCCCCGCCGATCACATCCACCACGAGCAGGCCGTCCGTCAGTTCCAGCACATTTTCCACGGAATCCGCCAGGCGCTTCTCGATCCCAGCCTTTACCACCAGGCGATCCACCACCACTTCGATCGTGTGCTTGACGTTTTTATCCAGCTCGATATCTTCCTCCAGCTCGTACATGCTGCCGTCGATCTCGGCGCGGACATAGCCGCTTTTTTTCATGCGTTCCAGGACCTTTTCGTGACGTCCTTTCTTGCCTCGCACCACCGGCGCCAGCAGCTGGATCTTTGTCCCTTCCTCCATCGCCATCACGGCGTCCACCATCTGATCCACGGTCTGGCGCTCGATGGGGCGGCCGCATTCCGGGCAGTGCGGGATCCCGGCCCGCGCGTAGAGCAGGCGGAAATAATCATAGATCTCTGTCACCGTTCCCACCGTGGAACGGGGATTCTTGTTCGTCGATTTCTGATCGATGGAAATGGCGGGACTTAAGCCCTCGATCTTGTCCACGTCCGGTTTTTCCATCTGGCCAAGGAACTGTCTTGCATACGAAGAAAGCGACTCCATATACCGCCGCTGTCCCTCCGCGTAGATGGTATCAAAAGCCAGCGAGGACTTTCCCGATCCGGAAAGTCCCGTAAATACCACAAATTTATTTCTCGGGATCGTCAGATCCACATTTTTCAGATTGTGCTCCCTGGCACCCGTGATCCGTATGCACTCCGAAGCCGGAAGCATCTTCAATGTTTTCTTTGCAGGCATGTTCTGTTTTTCCTCTTTTATCGTTCCTGTTTTCCTTCGTGATCCGCGTATTCTCTTTTTCCCAAACGGGATCCCGAATGTTTTTTCTGCGTTATCAGTCGATCAGCTCTTTTTCCCGATTTACGGCAACAGGCGGCCAGCCGTTCTCCCTTCCGCGTCGTACCACTGTTCCGGGGTCCTCCTCCGTGTGGTAGGTGGCCACGCCCTGTGCAAAAGTCACCAGCTCGATCCCGTACTGATCGGCGATGGCCTGCGCATCTTCTTCGGTGGAAACCACGGCAAACAGCTCCTCGCCGGCAACGATGCTGCTGTCGTTCTCTATCATAGCCGGATATGCATTTTCACTCACAGCCTTATCCTCTTCCTTCTCCTGTACAGGCGTTGTCTCTGCTTCGTTTCCGCTGCCCTTACTCCCGCTTTCACAGGCAGCCAGCAAAACAGCCAGAAGCATACATACTGCCATTACTCTGCATTTTTTCATCTTCAGTGTCCCTCCGATCATAAGCGCAGCGAAACCATCATAACAGAAACCGGCGGCAAATGCCACCGGTTTCCGTATCATTTCCTGCTGTTTTGCAACCGCCTACCTTAAGTATACCATAAAGGAAAACTTCTTGTTGCTGCCGTCCAGAAGCTTCACCGTGATCTTGGCACTGCCTTTCCTGGGCACATCCGTATTTGCGGCAACCAGCTCGAACTTCATAAAGCTTACGAGTCTCTCACCACTGGAATTTCTATAATTTGCCAGGATAATCTGGTTGCTGCTATTAACGTGCGGTCCGAGAGGTTTTACTCCTATCAGATTTGGATTACTGCTCTTTACCTCTACATCCGTGGGAGAAAGCGTCAGGGTATCGACCGCTACATATATTTCCATGCTGCCAACCCATTCACCGTCACCATCATTTATCCATAGATCACCCGCATTGACCTCAAGGTTCTTTCTTACAGAAGACGTAGAAGTACCGCATAAGGCCATAAGGGTCGGGCATTTATGTACAAAAAGCGGGATCGTATCGCTGAGTCCGGTACCGTCCGTAGTAGTCGCCGTAACATATAGAATATCCTGATACCTTATATCCGATGCTTTACGCACGTTGTTCCATTTTGTTTTGTTGATGCTCACCTTGCCCTTGCTGCTGATCGTTACCGCTTTCGACGCTTTTAAAGCTGCCGTAAGGGCAACGTCATCATTAACGGAATAATCCCATACCAGCTTCTTGTTGCTGGGTTTTCCGTATGCGGACCCGATGACCGGCGAGAGCTTTTTGCTCTTTCCGAGAGCGATGGAGCCGCCGTATGTCCCGCCTTCCGGATGCACGACCAGCGAAGAGGCCGGTACGATCACTTTCACACTGATCGAAGACTTGGAGCCGTCGCTGCCTTTGAAGTTGATCTTTGCGCTGCCGGCCTTCAGAGCACGTACCGTAGTGCTTGTTCCCTCTGTCGCGGAAAGCTGCAGCACCTTGGCGTTGGAGACGCTCCAGGTGCCGGGAAGAGAAGCGTTCAGAACTAACGTGCTGTCATCATAAGTAGTCTTCGGTACGTTGACATTGAAAAGCTGTCCCTTTCCGTTAACAACTCTTCCGTAAACATCCGCTATGATAACACCGCTGGCATCATCCTTATTCTTCGCCGCTTCATTCTGCGGATTCACTGCCGGCGCCTCAAAAACATAGGTCTCTACTTCGCCCAATTCACCGTTCGCTGTGACCGCCAGCGTCTTCACCGTCACGCTGTCCGCACCTTCCGCCGGTACAAGCTCCACGCTGCCGGTATACAGATTGCCGTTAATGATCGCGCCGTCCATCAGGGCGGGATCGCTTCCGTCCGTCGTATACAGAGCGTAAGCTCCTTCGCCCGCCTCTTCGAGTTCTATGCTGAAGCTCTGCTTGTCCTCGCTCTGGGATGCCTTTGCTTTTGCACCGCCTGCGGAAAACAGCTTGCCGACATTAACGATCTTGCCGATCTGCTTGGAACCGGCTTTCGTTCCTTTATCCTGCAGGATCTTGCGCATCCGCGTAGGACCCACCGCTCCGTACTGGCTCACATAAAGCGCTACCACGCCGGACACTACGGGGCAGGCCATGGACGTCCCGTTCATCAGGCCGTATTCACCCTTGTTATCCACCGATCTGCTCTTATCATTTCCTCTGGGATTATAGCAGCTCATGATGACCGAGCCGGGAGCTGCCACATCCACCCAGCTGCCGTAGTTGGAAAAACGGCTGCGGGTTCCCGCGATGTTCACGGAGCCTACCGAGATCGTATCACGGAAAGCTGCGGGATAATGCTTCATGCCCGCATTCTCATTTCCTGCAGCCGCAATGACACAGCAGCCCGTCGCGGCCAGCTGGGACACCGTGAGATCCTCGGATGCGCTGTAACCGGCACCGCCGAGGCTCATATTCACAACCTTTATACCCCGCTCGATACAGATATTCAGGGCTCGGATCTCATCTGCAGTTGCGCAGCTTTCTGAGCTTCCGAATACATTCAGGGAAAGGATCTTTACCTTCGGTGCCACGCCGGCTCCGCCGATGCCGTTATTGGCAGAAGCAGCAATGATGCCCGCCACATGAGTCGCATGACTGTCGGTATAGGCGGCAGGATTGATATTATTCACCTTCACCTGGGTCACACGGCCTTTCAGATCCGGGTGATCCGGATTCACGCCGTCATCGATCACGGCCACTGTGACATCCGGGCTGCCCATGGTGGTCGCCCAGGCATTGTAAGTGCCGATGGTCTCATGGTACCACTGATAATACGGTGACGAAGGATCCTTGATATAGAGATCGGGATTGTTCAGCATAGCCGGAGCGGTAACACTTCCCAATACCCAGTCCTGCCAGGTCGCTTCCGGAGCTTTGTCGGTACCATTACCGTCCTCCACAGCGTTCTCCAGCTCGTATTCTTCACTTACGATCACATCCTCAATATCCGGATCCACACGGTGAACAAGATAGTTGGGCTCGACCACAGGCAGACGATAGTTCTCATCCTGCGCTACGCTCAGGGCATCCGCCACGCTCATCGATTCGGGAAGACGCAGCTCTGCCACTCCCTGGGCATAGCCGATCAGCTCCGCATTATACGCCTCAGCGATCGTTTTGGCCTCTTCCTCATCATCGGCCAGGCAGATCACACTGCCCTCGACATAATCCACGCCGGGAGTCATGCCGTTTAAGCTCTCCAGCGCCTCATTCTCCTTCAGGAAAGCCTTCATTTCCAGCTCTTCTGCATCGGGAACGTAGCTGTCCGGCATCCCCGTCAGACCATAGGGAAGAACCTCCGCTTCCGCCTCTGTGGCATCATCCTCCGCCCGTACCAGCAGTACGCCTTCGGGAGCCAGAGAGGTAAATGTCATCACGGCAGTCGTCAGCATCGCTAAAACTTTTCTGCGCTTCATTTTTTCCTCCTTACTAATAATACAGATTGTGATAGGGAATCAGAATATATTATACCGCAGGATCAATGAATACACAATAGAAAAAATACAGTCCATATACAATATAAATAAAAGACCCGGAATCCGGGTCTTTTACACAGACAGCCTTCCGGCCGCCATATCCGTTCATTTGATCTATTCTGTACCGCAGACAGCACAGTACGTGCGGGTATAAGGCGTCTGGATCTCTTCATCCCATGCCTCGCGGGTGACCGTTTTTTTCGTGGTAGAATGATAACCGCCACAGCCGCCGCTGTGGTAATGTGCCTGCGCCTCGGACTGGCTTCCCCAGGTAATACCGCAGTCGCAGACCCAGACCGTTTCCGTTTTATACTCAGCGTCATGATGGATGATCTCTGTGGTATAATTCGTTTCCGTGATCCATACATGGTCCCCGTATTTTCCGTTGTCCTGCGTATAGCTGTCCCCGCAGGAGCAGGTATAGGTATCCACGCCGCTGTGACGGCAGTCCTGACCGGGCGTACTGCTGGTCACGGTATAGCTGTGAACGTGTGCCGGCTTCGGCGTGGGGGTCGGCTTTTCATTCTTAGCCTCCTTCGGTGTCGGAGTCGGCTTTGCATCTTCAATCTCTTCCGTCAGGCCTTCCGCGACAGAACCTTCGGCTGCATCCGTCGTGGAGACTCCCGTAGAAGACGCTGTGGTCCCATCATCTCCGTCGGCAGGAACATCTGCCTCGGATCCGTTTCCGCTGTCCGAATCGCCTCCGGAACCTTCCCCGGAAGAAGATGCCTTTGTCGGCGTCGCCGTGGCTTTGCTGCCCGCAGCTTTTTCCTTATCGGAACCGCAGGCGGTGAGCAGTGAAAAAACGAGAATAAATGATAATATAATGGAAAACTTCTTTCTGTACCCTCGTCCGTTCCTCATTAGTGTAACCTCCCATTCTGTATCTCATAAGACCGCATTCCCGGGCCTGTCTCTTTTTCTCTTATCCTTTGTAATCTATTATAATACCACAAACGATTTCCGTATACAAGCATTTTTGTATATACAACTCCGTCTCTCACCCCCCCGGACAGATCCCCGAAAAAATATTCGCAAAATTTAAAACCATTTCCCTTCCCGGGGAGTATTATATACAAAGACGTCTTTTGAAACAAACGGAAGCGGAGAGCATGAAATGACAGCGGATATAAAGGAAATATGCAGAAAATACGGCGACCGCTTATATGCGGCGGCGTTCAATATCTGCCGCCGGCAGGAAGACGCGGAGGACGCCGTACAGGAAAGCCTGCTCCGTCTGTATCGCAGCGATACGGACTTTGAATCCGAGGAACACCTCAAAGCATGGCTTTTCCGCGTTACGGTCAATGTCGCAAAAAGCACCTGCCGTTCTTTCTGGAACAGGAACCGGACATCTTATGAAGAATACATGGACAACCTCAATTTTGAGGAACCGTCTGACAGAACACTGATGGATGCCGTCCTGAGACTGCCGGAAAAATACCGTATCGTCGTACATCTTTACTACTACGAAGGGTACCGTACAAGAGAGATCGCACAGATCCTCGGGCTTTCCGAAAACACCGTTAAGACCAGGCTGTCAAACAGCCGTAAGATACTGAAAAAAGAACTGGAGGGATGGGAAGATGAACCGGAACAGAAAACAATATCAAAGGAGTTTCCAAGTACTGCATCTCTCCGATGATTTTCCGGAGCGCCTTGAAGCAAGGCTCTCGGAAGAAAGGGAGGGAAAGAAAATGAACAATTCCGCAATTCACGGCTTCGGCCGTATCGCAGCAGCCATCGCCATCTGTGCCGTCACTCTCGGCGTGGGAGGGATCTGTTACGCCGCCGATGTGGGCGGGATCCGCACAAAGATCGATCTCTGGATAAACGGAGAGAAGACCGAAGTGGAAGTCGAAGCTGTAGATAACTATTATTCCTGGACCGATGAGAACGGTCAGGGACACGGCTTCAGCGGTGTAAACATGGACGGTAACGGGAACGAGATCCCCATGAGCCTGGATGAACTCGCTGAGTTAACGAACAACGACTGCACCCTGCTTCCCGCGAACGGCCGCATCATGCTTTACTACAAGAATCTGAGTGAGGATGTAACGGATCTGATCTCGGCCGACGGAAGGCTGCGGGTACATATCTCCGATCCGCAGAATCCCAACACCTACTTTGATTTCAGCGAGATCTCCCCGGACGGTGAATACAGCATGTCAAACTCCGATGCTCCCATGGGCGATGCCGCCTACATCGAGATCGACGCCGGCAGTCTGAGCGCGGAATAAGCTCCGGCACTGTAACAGCCAAAACACAGCATTCCACTGAAAAGCCGCCTGCCGGAATCCCGGCAGACGGCTTTCTTTATCTTCCTAAATTTTCCCCGGGCCGGTGCAATGCCCCGGTCCTGTAATACGGCATATCGCAGCCTTAACCGTGATACGGCTCCGTGTCCCTTCCGTTTCAGCTCTCCAGCTTCACTGTCAGCGGCTCTTCATCCGTAAGCACTGCCGCCGCCTTCAGGCCTTCCGCGCTCAGCTCGTATTCTCCCTTGAACGCTTCCACTTCCGCCACGCCTTCGGCATCCGTCGTAACCGTGGTATCCGTCCGCCACTCTTCCTTTATGAGCTTTTTCAGCATCTCATAGGAAGGCTTTCTGGAAAAGTCCTTTCGTACAAAGCCGCTGGGTGCTCCCAGCCATGCCCCGTCCTTGAAATCCCAGGTCGTGATCGCCTGAACGAGCGGATGGGCAAAAAGGATACGGTACATCTCTTCCATTTCCCTTGCCTGTCTCTCCTCGCCTTCCGGGGTGGTGGGCCAGTCCGGCACCTGCCAGTCGTTCAGGTCCTCGATATAAGCCGGCATCAGATCGCCGGAGATCAGCGTATTCTCCGTGAAATGGATCGGCAGTCCGAAGGAGGAAAAGCGTTCAAGCACTTCTTCCAATTTTTCCTTTCCCCAGTATCCCTGGTGCTGGTGCGACTGTATCCCGATGGCGCTGATCGGAACGCCCGCGTTCAGGCAGCCGTCGATCAGGATCTCATAATTGATGCTCGTATTGAAATCGTTGAGCAGGAGCACCGCATCCGGATTACATTCATGGGCTTTTGCAAAGACCTCGCGGATCAGGCCGACTCTGCCTTTTTCCTTGCAGATCCTTGTGATGGCGTTGTCATATTTATCAAAGATGGGCATGATGACCACTTCGTTGATCACATCCCACATATCGATCACGCCCTTAAAGCCGCACACTTCCCTCTCGATACGCTCCAGCTGCTTTTTCATGATCGTCGCGTTGTCGTACTTCATCAGCCAGTCGGCGCATACGGTATGCCAGCACAGGGGATGTCCCTTCACCTTCACATTCTTTCCCTGAAGGTACTGCGCCGTTTTCATCAGCATTTCCGTCGCGGGTTTCCCTTCCTCGCGTTCAAACATGCCCCAGTAGACCGGCAGGGTGCCGTAATTGAAAAGCTCCAGCCAGCTGTCCGTAAGTCCTTTAAGCTCCTCTTTTCCCATTACATAAGGAGTAAAATCAAACGCACCGCAGCCGAACAAGAACTCATGATTCGTCTGTTTCAGCCCTATCGTCTTCCCTGCAAGGGGCTTTCCCTGCGGATCGGTAAAACGGAGCTGCTTTTTTACTTTTCTGTGTGAATAATCCATAAGACCTCCCGGATCGATGATCTGTGTTTTCGAGCTTCGCTTATCGTACTTTATTTTCCCCGCAGCTGTCAAGCGAATGCTCTTTGATCCTTTCCTCCGGCATAACCATAACCGCCCATATCCGAAAAACTGTTCTGATGATAAGTTGCCATAAGAAAAACGGGCCCGTTGACTTCTATCATAACAAAATACCTTCCATCATTTCATCAAATCTTTCCCTGAGGAAGCGGCGTCTGTCGGCGGCTTCGGGAAATCTGTCCTTTGCCTCTTTCCTCAGTTCTCCCATACGGTCATTGATCTCACCGATGTTTTCCGGCAGTATCTCACCCAGACGGTCACGGACAAACTGTGCGACATAAGGGCTTTTCCCCCCGCTGGATACGGCACATACAAGGTCGTTTTTCCGGAAGATCGCCGGAAAGATAAAGCTGCACAGTTCCGGATCATCAACGACATTGACCGGGATCTTTCTTTTCTTTGCAAGCTCACTGATATGCCGGTTCAGTTCTCTGTCGTCTGTCGCGGATATGACCATCGCATAATCTTCGTCATCCATCATTTCATCACAAAAAGGAGCCCCGATAAAACGATCGCTCATTTCCACCGCTTCCGCCCCGGCATCTACAGCGACAAGACATATCTTCGCTCCGAAAGAACGAAGGATGCGGATCTTTTCCGTCCCTTCCCTTCCTCCGCCGATCACCAGCACCGGCACTTCCTTCAACTCTGTCATCATCGGAAAATAAGCCATATTCACCTCTTCATCACAAACGGATATAATGATCCGCTGTCCTCACTGGGTTTGAGCACCACACCGAAATTCCTTCTGAGAAGATCCTCTTCTCCTGAGAGCCCGGCAGCTGTCATACCGGAATGCAGCACCCCATCCTCCATCAGAAAGATACGGTCACTGTATGCAAAACTCTGCTCGAGGTCGTGACATACCATAACGATCCCTTTTCCCGCTTTCTTCAGCTCCTGCAGGATAGCGAAAAAATCTTCCCGGTACATATGATCCAGAAAACTCGTCGGCTCATCCAGAAGGATCATGGAACTGTTCTGTGCGATCACGAGGGCAAGATATGCCCTCTGCCGTTCCCCACCGGACAGCTGTCCCAGGTTTTTCTCCTCCAGCGCTTTCATCCCGGTGATCATCAGCGCCTTCTCGACACAGGCGCGATCCTCTTCTGTCGGTCTTCGGAAACTTCCGTGATAAGGATACCTTCCATGCTCCGCAAGAGTCCGGACATCCATATTGGCACTTTTAAGGATCTGCGGCAGGTATGCCACTTTTCTCGCTCTTTCCATCGGACGGAGTTCGGCGCATTCCTTTCCGTCGATCTTTACGGAACCCGAATACATTTTCTGCCCGGACAGCGCCTTCAGAAGCGTGCTCTTCCCGCTACCGTTCCTTCCGATCACGGCCGATATCTTCCCCTCTTCAAACAGCGCGCTTTCTGCGCGGAATACCGCCTTATCGTCGTATCGGATCGTCAGATCATGCACTTCTATCATCGTATTCCCAACCTCTTTTTCTTTACCGCGAGCATCCAAACCAGAAACGGTGCACCGATCATGCTCAGAAACAGACCGCAGGGCAGCTCGTAGGGGAATACCAGTATCCTTCCCAGAGTATCGCAGATCAGGAGAAACGCCGCTCCCAGAAGGATACAGGATACGATCCCGCCCCGGCTCTTTCCGTGATGAAAAATGCGCACTACATTCGGGACGATCAGCCCCAGAAAACCTACGATACCACACATACTTACCGCTGCTCCGGACAGCATGGCCGCACATACGATATGACAGATCCGCTGTCTTCTCACGTTCAGTCCGAGTCCCGAAGCGACTTCGTCTCCCAGAAGCATCAGATCCAGCGACGGCGCCGTCAATACCGCAAATACAAGACCTGCCGCTATGAGCGGCACAGCAAAATACACGGATGAGATATTCAGCGACGCAAAACCGCCGATCTGAAACGCCACCCGGTCCGCCACGGTTTCGGGCTTCAGGGAGATGATGACATCGACCAGGGAAAGACACAGAGCCGAGACCGCCACGCCGGAGAGCACAACGGACGACTTGGACATCCCGGTCCAGGCTGTGAGCAGATACAGGAAAGCCGTCACAAGAAGCGCTCCGAGAAAAGCGGCAATACACTTGCCGCCATAACGGTATGGAAAGAACCAGGCGTAAAGAAGAACAAAAAGGCCTGCGCCGTTATTGATCCCCAGGATCCCGGGCGAAGCTAGCGTGTTGTCCAGATCTTTCTGGAGCAGATAGCCGGACACCGAAAGAGCCGCCCCGGCTGCGGAGGCGGCAAGTACCCTCGGTATCCTCAATTGGAAAACGATCACTTTTTTTACGCGGTCACCGTATCCGAACAGAGCCGAAAGTATCTCTCCGGGGGATATCGAACCGTTCCCGGCAAACAATGCCCATGATACCGCTCCCACCAGGATCAGCGAAAGCAGCAGCTTTGTTTTATGATCCTTCTTCATCCGAAAAAATAAGTCTGTAGGCTTCCTCATACGCTTCACCCCAGCGGTCGTTCGGTTTCAGCCCGAAGAGATCCTTGGAAAGAAGCATATACTTACCGTTCTTTACTGCCGAAAGGGTATTCCACGCCGGATCGGAAACAAAGATCTCTTCAAAACCGGCTATAGCCTTGGCTTCATCCCCTCTCGGGACAACAAAGATATAGTCCGGATCGGCACTCAGGATCGCCTCCATCGACAGCTCATTAAATGCGCTCTCGTCGGCAGCAATATTTTCAAGTCCCAGATCATTAAAGATCTCGCTTGCAAAATAGTCATTTTTTTCCGCTTTGCTCTTGGTCGCGGAAATATGGAGCAGCAGGTAGGTCTTTCCTTTTCCCCCTTCTCCGGCTTTTTCCCTGACCTGCGCAATGCGCTCCTTTACCTCCGAGACATTTTTCTCATAGAGATCCTTTCTCCCGGTGGCATCCGTAAACTCCGTCATGACTTCCTCATAATCGGCAAAGCTGTCGATATTCGTATAGCTTACGGGGATCCCGATCTCCGAGGCTGCCTCTCCCAGAGCCTTCTGTGCCGGGTCCGTGGAAAAAACGATCAGCCGGTCCGGATCCAGGGCGGTGACCGCTTCCAGGCTCACATGATCCATATCGCCCAGGAACTGCACGTCTCTGTTCAGGCCTTCGATCTCTGCTGCATCATCGGAGGTAGCTACAAGGCTTCCTCCGGCAAGAACCCACAACTCGGCATTTGATTTCGACAAAGCTATAACGCGTTCCTCCGTTCCGACAGAGGACGGCCGGTTTCCGCCGCCGTCTCCGGCTGCGGGAGCACTGCCGCAGCCGGAAAAGAGCGCTACCGCCAAAAGAACGGATACTGCAAAGGATAATGACCTAAGCCTCATATGCTTTCCATATTGCTTCATCAAACTTCTCCTTTCCCACACGGTCTATCGTAAATTTAAAGCGCTCTCCCGGCTTCGCATTCTCTTCAAAAAAGCGTAAAGCAGCATCGCATATGCGGAAAAGCGCTTCCTTATCTTCCACAAAAGGAATGATCGCTTCACCTTTGTTGATCTTATTTCCGAAGAGACCGCCAAAACTGATCATATAGCCGGGAACGGTCTCATATGCATCCGTCGGGCAGCTGAGCGCGCATCTCCCGCAATAATTACACTTTTCCTGATCGATCTCCACTACACCGTTCGCGATCCGTATCGCAGCTTCCCGGCAGACTTTTTCGCAGACGCCGCAGCTGATACAGTCCTCTTTCTTCCAGGCGACCTTTACCCCTCCCTTTATCCCGAGATCGTTTTCTTCCGCTTTCAGACAGTTGTTCTGACAGCCTGTGATCCCGAATTTGAACTTATGGGGCAGTTCCTTCCCGAAATACCTGTCGTTCAGTTCCTGCGCCAGTTCCTCCGTTTCAATGCAGCCGTTCGGACACACGGCAGAGCCCTGACAGGCCGTGATCGTACGGACTCTGGGTCCGCACACTCCGGGCTTTGCGCCGCCTTCCGCAAGCGCTGCCTTTACCTCATCGATATCCTGCAGCCGGATAAAGGGGATCTCGATCCCCTGCCTGGAGGTAAGATGTATGTATCCGTGCCCGTATTTTTCGGCAACTTTCGTGATCGCCGCAAGCTGGGCAGCGCTTACCTGACCGCCCACGACAGACAGCCGCAGGGAAAAATGATCCTTCTGTTTCTGTCTCATAAAACCGCCTTTTTTCAGTGTTGCATAATTCGTCTCCATAACACCTCTCCCTTATCTTCTTCACATACAGCTCACGGATCCCGTCTTCTGTCTCCCGGGGCCTTTTCCGAAAACCGGCATTAAAAAACGGCCGTTTCCATAAAAGTAATAGGAAAACGGCCGTTTGGGAATTCTTTCCTTTCTATTGCCGGCGATAAATATATTTTATCGCGGACCGGCGCTCAGTCTTTTTCATTCTCTTCCAGCTCCCGGTATTTCAGGAGTTCTTCGATATATGCCTCGCCATATGCCGACAGGATGCTTCCCTTTCTGGTGATGTATCCGATCGTAAGCGGATCCTCCTCCTTTAGTTTGACCGTCACCAGGCCCTCAAGGATGGCATTTTCCCCGGACAGCATTCCGGAGCCTATGGCGTAACCGCTCAGTTTTGCTATGATCTCCATGGTCGTAGCCCTGTCATCGGTTTTGATCATCTTGTCAAAGGAATAATCCGCCATGGCTTCTTCTGTCAGGTAAAAGTTGCTGTCGCTGCTCTGGTCAAAGGACACGCAGGGAAACTCCCTCATTTCTTCTATGGAGACCTCTTTTCTTTTTGCATATATGTGATCCTTCCAGACATATACATGGGTATCCCTCTTCATGAGAGGCGTGAATTCCAGGGAATAATCACGGAACAGCTTCTTGATCACCGACTCATTGGAGCCGGAAAAAGAAACGATCCCCACCTCGCTCCGAAGGCTTCTCACATCATCCAGGACCTCCGTGGTCTTGGTCTCGTGGATCGAGAAAAGGTATTTTTCCGGCTGCATTTTACGGATCACCTCGGTGAATGCTCTGCTGGCAAAGTTGTAGTGCTGTGCGGAAACCGAAAAGCGTTCCTTATCGCTGTCCTTCGACAGATATCTGTCCTCAAGGATCTCATACTGTCCGACGGCTTTCTTCGCATAGCTGATAAAATCCCGTCCTTCCTCCGTCAGGCTGATCCCTTTGTTTGTTCTTTCAAAGATCAGTATTCCGAGTTCTTCCTCCAGTTCCCGTATGCTGGCCGACAGAGCCGGCTGCGAAACATACAGTTTTGTGGACGCCTCTCTCATGGAAGACGAAGACGCCACCTCCAGCACGTATTTAAGCTGATTGATATTCATACGGATACTCCTTTACACGCCTGCGCGAGACCGCGCCCGTCATGCTCCGGATTTTCCCTTTGATGTCTTCCGTTTTCTGCGCCTGGCGCATGACCCTGTATCAGGCACTAATTCTACTATACCGTCCGCCCAAACACAAGAGACCCTCCCGACAGCCCTGTCAGAACCTGTCAGATACCGCAAACTATGGTTTTACACTTTACTCCGGCAATGCTATAATATACGGTACGATCCGAAAGCGTACTGAAAAGTCTATATTGCCTTCGGAATATCCTTCATGGCATGGGAGGAGATCGATACTATGACGAATTGGAAGACCTGGAAGATCATACTTTTTACCGCGACCTGCATCTGCCTGAACATAGGCGGAAAACTTCTGTCCACCTGGCTGGATCTGCCGGTCTGGGCAGATTCCTTCGGCACCGCGCTCTGCGCTTATGCCGCCGGCCCATGGTGCGGCGCGATGGTCGGTCTGAGCGGAAATCTTTCCTACGCCATGGTCAACCGGCTTTCCAGCGCTTATTCCCTGACAAGCATCGCGCTGGCCCTCATTGTGGGCTATGCGGCACGCAAAAACTGGTTTGACCGCTTTTACGGCTTTATGAAAGCCACTTCTCTGGTCATCTTCACGGCGCTGCTCGTATCCGTCCCGATCAACATGCTGTTTTACAGCGGCCATACCGGCAACCGCTGGGGTGACGGCATTGTCGACTACTTTCTCGACAAGGAATGGCCGCCTGTCCTCTGCAGCATCCTCGGCCAGCTGGCGATCGAATTTGCCGACAAGCTGCTGACCATCGCTCTCATATATGTGCTGATCCTCATCCGCCGCAACAGCCGCGGCACGGGAGAAGCGGAAAGCCCGGAAAAGCCGGGCCGGACAGCGGCAAAAGCCCTGCTCCTCTTTCTGTGTTCCGGACTCCTGTTCTCCCTGCCCGCAAGGGCGGAAGATGATGAAAAGCCCGAGACAACGGATTATAACGATTATGTGCAGACCGTATACAGCAGCAACAACGGCCTGCCCTGCGGCGAAGCCAACGACATCGTGCAGACCAACGACGGCGTCCTCTGGATCGGCACCTACGCCGGCCTGTACCGTTATAACGGCCGCGAATTCCACTGGGTGGATGATTATGAATCCGTCCGAAACGTCAACTGCCTTTATGTTGATGAAGAAGGACGCCTGTGGATCGGCACGAACGACAACGGCCTGTCCATCGTGATCCGCGAAAAGGTTGTAAACGTACTTGACGAATCCAACGGCCTTCCCTCCGATTCTGTACTGTCCATCATCCGGGCTTCGGACGGCTATTACTACGTCGGCACCACAGGAAGCATGCAGATGCTCATGATGAACAACGGCCTGAAGGCCGCAAGCACCCTGCCGGAAGTGAATTACGCCGACAGTCTCAGTGCTGATGATGAAGGACACGTGGCCGCGGTCACTTCGGACGGCCGGCTTTTCCTTCTGGAAAGGGGCAATATCCTCTGTTCGCTTCAGCTGCCTGACGCCGAGGAGCTGTACAACTGCTGTGCTTTTGCGCCGGACGGAACGCTGATGGTCGGCTCTTCCACGAGCAATATCTATCACTACACCATCTCCGGCGATAAGCTGGAGCTGCTCGATGTGCAGAACTGCGACGATGTGAACTACATCAATAACCTGAACTATTTAAACGACGGAACCCTGTTCATCTCCACCGACAGCGGCGTTTCCTATATCGATGCGGCGGGTTATCACCGCGTCAACACAAACGATTTCAACAACTCGATCGACAATATGCTCTATGACTATCAGGGCAATCTCTGGTTTACTTCCTCAAGACTCGGCCTCCTCCGTATGGCCAAGTCCCCCTTTAAGGACATTTACGGTTCCATCGGCATGGACCGTCAGGTCGTGAACGCCATCGTCTTCTGGAGAGACTGCTACTACATCGGCACCGATAACGGACTGGATGTGGTAGACAAAGCCTGCACCCGGCGGATCGAAAACTCCCTGACCGGAAACCTGGCAGGCAGGCGTATCCGCTGCATGTACGTCGACAGCAGGAATCATCTGTGGGTGTGCACTTACGGAAACGGCCTGATGGAATTTGCCCAAAACGGCGAGTCCTGGGCGTACAATGCGGAAAACGGCAGCTTCGGAAACCGCTCCCGTATCGTGACCGAGCTTTCGGACGGAACGATCCTGGCCGCCGGTGATACCGGGATCAGCTATATCCGGGATCACAGGATCGAGCGGACCATCCGTCACGAAGACGGCCTGATCAATTCCATGATCCTTACCCTGACCGAGCGCAGCGACGGAACGATCCTGGCAGGCTCGAACGGCGACGGTATCGCCGTTCTGAAAGACGGCAAAGTGGAAAAAACGCTGACCCGCGACGACGGACTCTCCAGCGGCGTCATCCTGCGGACAGTAAAAGACCCGAAATCCGAAGGCGTGTTCATCGTGACCAGCAACAGTCTGTGCTATCTCAAGCCGGACGGTTCGATACGCGTACTGGAGAATTTCCCTTATTTCAATAATTATGACATCTGGGTCAAAGATGAGGATACGCTTTTCGTCATGTCCAGCGCGGGCATCTACGTAGTGGAACGTGACGAACTGGTAGCCGGCGGCGACATGGCCTGGGAACTGCTGGATGCCAGAAGAGGACTGGGAACCTCGCTTACCGCAAACTCCTGGAATTATTACAACGGAAACGGGGAGCTGTTCCTTTCCTGCGATACCGGCGTATATATCATAGACGTTGAGAAATACAACAGCGATGTCCGTTCCTACCGTATGCAGCTGGCTTCCGTCCGGCTGGACGGCGTGCTGCAGCCTCCCGCCCGCATGGGCGCCATTACGGTAGGACAGGGCGTCAACCGCGTAGAGCTGAGCCCGGAGATCCTGAATTATACCATTCAGGAACCCAACGTCGGCTACTTTCTCGACGGCTTCGATTCACAGTGGACGATCCTTCCCCAGAGCAGCCTGAACACGATCATCTATGTCAATCTTCCCGCAGGCAGCTATACCTTCCACCTGGCCATCGTGGACAGTGCGGGAACACAGGTCCTGGAGGAACGCAAGTTTGAGCTGGTCAAAGAAGGCGAGCTTTATGAGCAGCCCGGCTTCCTCTTCTACATGCTGCTGCTCCTCTCTCTCGCCCTCATCTGGTTTACCTGGCTCGTGGTACAGAGACAGCTGAACCAGCAGCAGATCAAACTGAACATGGCCAACGAGACCGTCATGGCGATCGCGAACGCGGTCGATGCCAAGGACGTGCGCACGCACCAGCATTCCACGCGCGTGGCGCAGTATTCGGTACTGATCGCCGAGGAGATGAAATGCTTCAAATGGTGGGAGCGCAGAAAAATGCTCTCCAACCTGGGAAAAGCCGCCCAGATGCACGACATCGGAAAGATCGCCGTCCCGGACAGCGTGCTGAACAAGGTCGGACGGCTGACCGATGAGGAATATGCGATCATGAAGTCCCATGTGGTACGCGGCGCCGAGATCCTGAAGGATTTCACCCTGGTAGAGCATGTTGTGGACGGAACGCGTTTCCACCATGAGCGCTACGACGGAAAGGGCTATCCCGACGGCTTAAAGGGAGAGGAGATCCCTCTGTTCGGCCGTATCATCAGCGTTGCGGATACCTTCGATGCAATGACCTCCAACCGTGTCTACCGTCATCATATGGACACCGATTACGTAATGAACGAAATGAAGCGCGGGCGCGGAACACAGTTCGATCCCGACGCTCTGGACGCCTTTCTGCGGCTGGTCGATAAGGGCGTGATCGATCTGGACGAACTGTACGCGCAGAAACGTGCCGAGATCGACAACGCCGAGCATGAGGCTGCGGAAGAACTGAAGCGCCGCGCCGAGGAAGACAGGAAGATCCAGGAAGCACAGATGAAGAGCGAAGGAAAAGAGGAAAAAGAGGCTTCCCCTGATCAGAAACAGGCAGAAGAAAACAAGGCTTCCTCCGATAAGAATCAGGAAGATAAAAAAGAGACTCCTTCCGATAAGAAACGGGCAGAGGAAAAAGAGGCTTCCTCCGATAAGAAGCTGGAAGATAAAAAAGAGACTTCTTCCGATAAAGAGCAGAACGAAAAAAAGGAATCCTCCTCCGATAAAGAACAGAAGACGGAAAAAGAGACTTCTTCCGATAAAGAGCAGGATGAAAAAAAGGGGGCGAAGGCATGAAAAGGGTATATATCACAACGGCGCTGACCTGTCTTGTCTTACTGGCTGCTTTCCTCGGCATCTTCCGGATCCTGAACCTTTCCGGCGGAAGGGATCATCTGAAGATCGGTTTCATCTATGATAACGATGAAAGCACGCCCTATACCTACAACTTCTCTCTTGCAAAGGATGCGGTGGAGAAAAAATACGGCGAACGTGTAGAGATCCTGAGCTGCAGCAACGTTCTGGATGAAGAGATGGAAGAGCCGCTCCGGGAGCTGGCCGACAAAGGCTGCGATATCATATTCTTTAACGGCTACAGCGAACTGGTGATGAAGCTGGCGCCCGAATATCCCGGGATTCAGTTCTGCCAGACCTCCTACATGGATATGAGCGGCGTGACGGTACCGGAAAATTACCATACTTTTAAGGGAGAAGCCTATCAGGGCCGCTATGTGAGCGGGATCGCCGCGGGCATGAAGATCAAAGAAATGATCTCGAACGGGATCATCACGGAAGATCAGGCCAGAGTCGGCTTCGTGGCTGCCTTCCCCACCTCGGAAGTGATCTCCGGCTACACCGCCTTTCTGCTGGGCGTGCGTTCCGTGGTACCCTCAGCCGTGATGCATGTTTCCTACACGCATACCTGGAGCAGCTACGCCCATGAAAAAAGCGCGGCACAGCAGCTGCTCGACGAGGGCTGCGTGATCATTTCCCAGCATACCGACACCATCGGTCCGGCCATCGCCTGTGAAGAAGCCAAAGCTTCCGGCAGGGAGATCTGTTTCGTCGGCTACAATCAGAGCATGTCGGAAGCCGCTCCCGGGACCTCGCTGGTCACCTCAAGGATCTGCTGGGAACCCTACGTCCTCTCGGCCGTGGATGCGCTTATGAGAGAGAAAAAGATCGAATCCGTCGTCAAAGGGAATATCCACGGAAACGATGTCTCCGCCGGCTTCGATAGAGGCTGGGTGGAAATGATCGATCTGAACCAGCAGCTCGCGGCCCCCGGTACGCAGGAAGCTATGGACAAAGCAATAAAGCAGTTCAAGCGCGGCAAAAACGATTTTGTGTTCAAAGGCGATTATACCGGCGTCGATCCCGACGATCCTTCCCGGACCCTGGATCTGCGAAGCGGCTATATCGAAAATGAAAACACGTCCTACCCGCTCTTCCACTATTATCTTTCGGATATCCTGTTTATCGAGGAATAAAAGTCTGGGATGAAAAAAAGGACCGCGGCTCATGCGGTCCTTTTTTTATGGGAAATCCCTTCCCTGTTCGTTTTCTCCGCTTTCAGTTTTCCCCTTTTGCGGCAAACTGCCATTCCGGCTTTTTAAAGAAGTCTACCCTGGGCTCCAGGAACTTCAGCTCATGCGCGGAAAGGTCAGGTATGTACGCGGTGAGCGGCTCGAGGATATGATCCCAGCTCCACAGCTCTTCCCCGACGTTCAGATAATCCCGGAACATCTCGCAGCCGTCCGGTGCGACCGGATGCAGCAGCACAGCCATCACCTTGCAGGAATACCAGCTGTCGATCAGAAGCTGCTTCCACGCGTCAAGGTCGTTGTTCTTGTCCGCTTCACGGCTTCCCGCCGCCCAGTTCTTGTTGATCTCGCGGATATACTCATCCAGTACATAGGAGATCCTGTGGAACTCATGGTTGTACATATGCCTTTCATATTCATAGGCCTTGGCTTCCGCAAATTCCCTTATGGCCGGCGTGACCTCTCCTTCGGGGATCTTTCCGTTAAAGAGGTTCTGGGTCGTATAGAAGCAGGAACGGATCAGGCGGTTATAGACGTTCGTCAGGAGGTTTCCTTCCTTGACCACGATATCCGCGCCCGTTCTTTCCTCCTCAGGCATATATACCTGCGGCTTGAAGCCCGTCGACTTGTTCGAAAGACCGAGCGAGATGAAATGCATCCGCAGCTGCTCCGCCGAATAGTGATCCAGCAGCTCGTCTGCCATGGGAGGCTTGATCTCCGAGCTGGAGCTGGCCTTGGTGTCCATGAACAGGATGTGGCGGTTCGGTATGATGTGGGGGATCTTAATGTTCCCGAGCGTCTTGAACATCCCTATCTCGGCGATCCCGTAAAAGTAGATATTATCTTCCCCGATAAACTGATACACCTGAGCGTCGTCGTCGTTCCACCACTTCTGCCATTCGTCGTCCGGCCTGCCCTGACGCTTAAACAGCGTGCGCGTAAAGGAAATGGGCGCCCATAAGGATTCCGGCCATACCCAGAAGGTCAGATCCTTTGTCTCTTCGGTGTCGGGAACGGGCACGCCCCATTCACAGTTACCCGTAAGACGGAAAGGAACCAGGGTCTTTCCGGCCGTATAATGGATGTTTCTGCTCTCCAGGATCCTGCGTGCGGCGTCCCTGTCCTCCAGGGACTTAAAGCGCAGCAGCAGTGACTTTCTCTTTTCCTCATCCACGAGCTCGTGCTCGGGGAACTCCTTTAAGAACGCATCGACGTCGATCTCTTCCAGATATTTTTTCGGGATATGGACACAGGGATGCTCGAGGAACTCATCGATGACCGTAAGGGAATACTTCCGGGTATTTGATTCCTTCTTAAGCTCTTCGACATATTCCTTCATGAAATCGATATCGTCTTCCAGCCTGTAATACCAGTTAGTCACATTCCGGAAGGAAGGCTTTTTGCCGCTCAGCACCGAGACCGGATCGATCAGCTCATTGGGCATATACTGGTGTCCGAGAGAACACTCATCCGCATAAGCCTTATCCGACTGACAGCCTGCGATGGGACATTTCCCGACGACCTGACGGCCGTTCAGGAATACGCCCAGTTCATCGTCGTAGAACTGGGGGGTGGACAGCATCTCAAGCCCGCCCTTTTCCATCAGTCCGTTAAATACCTCGGCGGATACTTTTTTGTGCATCTCACAGCAGTCGTCCAATCCCGAAGCCCCAAAGATATCCAGGCTGATCCCGAATTTATCAAGGGTTTCCTTCTGCTTGTCATGATTGGCCCGTACATAATCCTGTATCGATCTGTCGTAACCTTCCTCGGTCAGTTTGCGGTGGCTCTCCAGCGCAGGCGAACCGTAGCAGTCCGTGCCGGATACGAAGAGGACGTTTTCCTTACCGATCCGGTCTCTCATAAATCTGGCAAACACATCCGCGTGTACGAACATCCCGCCGACGTGTCCGAAATGCAGTTCCTTATTGCCGTAAGGCATACCGCCCGTGATCAGTGCTCTCTTCGGAAACACCGGTCTTTCATCAGGTCTGATCCGCTTAACCATAGTCTTTTATCCTCATCCTGTTTTGATTTTTCATTATCTTTCGGATTATAGCGCTAATCTCCGCTTTTTTCAAGGATTCCGTAATATTGCCCTGTATTCCGTCACGTTAAGGACGGTCTCCCCGTCGATCTGGGCCGCGCAGGGACGCGAAAACTTCACGGAGATCTCTTTTCCGCGGAAGACGCTCACGAGCTTCGTTTTCCGCACATGCTCGCCCTTGAATATAGACGGGAACGCCATCAGCGCCTTCAGTTTGGAACGGCAATGGTAGACGACGACGGTGAGCTTATCCGATCTCCTGTCCTGCTCCGGCGCCATGTTCATCCCGCCGCCGTAAAAACGTCCCTTCATGGTCGGCGCGATCCATACATGATCGAATTCGTGTGTCTCCCCGTCCACGGTGATTACCGCATGACAGGGCTTGAAATGAAAGAGCAGGCCCTTGATCGCGATGCCCGAATAGTCGATCTCCTTCTGCGGCGACTCCTCCTTGATCCGGTCCGCCACCTCACAGCAGTACCCGTCGATCCCGAAGCCCATATTGTTGATGAAGAGTTTCTCCATCCCATTGACATACACGGTAGGAAGATTTTTCAGATAATCGTTGATCGGGACCTCTTCTCCGGGAGTTCTTCCGATATCCGTAAGAAAGTCATTCCCGGTCCCGCTGCCGTAAAACCAGACCTTGTTTTTCAGCTCAAAGCCCTTTACGGCATTGATGAAATAGTTCAGGGTCCCGTCTCCGCCGACGAGCACCAGCTCGTCCTCCGGCGCGAGTCCCTTCAGATACTCCACGTAATCCAGTCCGACGGCGTCGACCGGCGTCACATCGGGACCGAAGTCGGGCTTTATCCCGTTATTCGCAAGTGAATTATAAAGATAGTATTTCATGTAACCCCTCCTTTTCCGCATTTATCATAAGAGACCGATGATGATCAGCAGTTCTCCCAGCGAATAGGTCAGCATGACCCAGAAATGGGTCTTCAGGCGTCCGTCCTTTTTGAAGCGTACAAAAAACAGCGTCGAATCGGAAATGAAAAACAGCACGGCCCCGATACAGGTGATGAGCGTGGCGGCGGCCGGCCGGCTGATCATACGGAAGATCGCGAAACAGTTCATGCTGCCGTTGATCAGAAGATACAGAAACATCGGATAAAACAGCGCCTTCGGAAGATGCGGCTTCAGTTTCGAGAAGATATAGGCCACCGTCCCCGTAAAAAGCAGAGCCAGCAGCACGATCACCACTGGATCCAGCAGGGAAAAAACGATGTCCCTGCAATAGCCGAGGACGAAAAAGATATGACTGATCATAAAAGCTATGCCGCCGGCCGTAAACCATTTTACGCCCGCGGGCATCAGGAGCACGTCACCGAGCCAGCTGAAAAAAAGAGCCAGAAGGATCGCCGTAAGCACCGTCCCCGCCGCAAAATAATAAAAGCCGAACAGCGACGCCAGAAGAAAAGGCTTTGTCAGATTCCTGAGCTTCTTATCCTGCTTCAGGGAACCGTACAGATGGATCGCCGTAGATATGATGAATACCGCCAGAAAACATACTGCCATTCCGTATCTTCCTTTCCCGCGTTTGCAGAAAGCGCAGATCCCGTTATGACCTGATCCTTTAAACGATTATGTGCCCGTGCTACAGGTTTTGGGCCGTAATCGCGCAGCGAGTGCGCGATTCGGCTATCAACAGTAATACAATTTTACCATATCTCCCTGCGCTTGTCCCCTGTGTTCTTGATTTTCCGCGAGAAATCCATATACTGATACTGAATACCTCTGAACGGAGTAGAAACATGAACGCAAAACGCTATGTCAGATATATCGTAAAAGAACTGAAATGCAGCAGCCGGCGGCGCAGGGAGGTCCGAAAGGAGCTGCTGGCAAAGGTCACTTCACAGAGCGGTGAAACGCTTTCCTATGATGAACTTCGTAAAGAGATCGGCGAGATCTACGATGTGATCAACGAATACAACGACGGGATGTCCGCCGGGGAGAAAAAGAAGTACAAGACCGAGCATACGATACGCGTCCTGATCCCCGTGCTCCTCTTTATCTCCATCCTTATCGGCGGGATCATCTTTATCCTCCCGCACAAAAGCGATATCTCTTCCGGCAGATACTTCACGGAAAGCGCCCTTACCGAGCGTCTGCAAAAGGATATCACACTTCTCAACAAGGAAGATTACGAAGCGCTGCGGGCCGGTTCCACGGAAGCGATGAAAGCCATTTTAGTGGACGGGCTGATGGCCTCGATCCGGCAGAAGACCGGCAGCGACTGGGGCGCTTTTGTTTCCACCGGAGAGCCGCAGTGCAGCGATGTGCTGCAGTACGGAAAGCACCTTGCCGAATGCGAGGTCACCGTCTCCTATGAAAACAGGGACGTGCTCTTCCGTATCACCTATGACTCCGAGATGAAGCTCACGGCTCTGTATGTGCGGTAGAGCTCCTGCTTTCACAGGCCCGCTGTCTGCATCCGCAGCCTGCGATACGGCTGTTTCGGAATCCTATTCCGTCTGTCCGCCGTTCTCCTGACCATTCCGGATGATGAATCTCACCCTGTGCTTCGCCAGGTATTTCTCCGCACTGGCTTCGTCCTTTACGAACACGCCCTTGTAATGTCCCGAGAGCACTTCTTTGATCTCCTTCAGTTTTTCCGCCGACTCGTTGATCACCAGTACCGGCGGACGCTCACTTTCGGGGATGCCCGCCGCCTCCTCTTTCTTTTTTTTCTGTGCTTCAAACTGCTCCCTGCTCACGATCAGCCTTTTATCGATATACTTTATAAGCAGGTTCTCCAGATCCACATACATAACGGGTTTTGACAGATAATCCGTAAACCCTTCTTTGATATAGCTTTCCCTGGCCCCCATGATCGCATCCGCCGTAAGCGCGATGATGGGAGTGTCATCTGCGATATGCTCCCTCCGCAGGGTCTCCAGTGTCTGTGTGCCCGACATTCCCGGCATCATCTGATCCAGAAAGATCACATCAAAACGTTCTTTCCGGGCCGCTTCGATACACATGGTCCCGGACAGGGCGAGCTTTGTCTTTATCCCGGTATCGCGCATCATCTCACTGATCACTTCCAGGTTCATCTCGTTGTCATCCACGATCAGGACCCTGGCCTCCGGCGCCAGCAGCTTCGGCCGGAAAGCGTCTCTCTGCATCTGCGCGTTTTTCAGCCTCTCCGTGTAATCACCGATGGGCGTGGGATCCGCGACCTCCTGAACCATTTCCGCAATAAACACGGAACCCTTTCCGTATTCGCTCTCCACCCGTATGCTGCCGCCCATCATCTCCGCAAGCTGTCTGGTGATGTTCAGCCCCAGCCCGGTTCCCTCCACGTTCCGGTTTCTGGTCTCATCCAGCCTCTGGAAGGAAGAAAAAAGCTTCTCCATGTCTTCCTCACGTATCCCGATACCGCTGTCCGACACCTTTACCACCAGCCTGCCGCTCTCTTTCTCAAAGCGGATATCGATCACGATACCCCCCTTTTCCGTGTATTTGATCGCATTGTTTATGAGATTCAGTATGACCTGCCTTATCCGGATCTCATCGCCGTGCATCACGGTGGGTGTATCGGGATCGACATTCATCTCATAAGTCAGGCCCTTGTCATCCGCCTTATTCATGGTCATGTTCACGATATCGTTCAGTACCGAAGCCAGATCATATTCCACGGGGATCAGTTCCATTCTGCCCGACTCGATCCTGCTCAGATCCAGGATATCGTTGATGATGGACAGGAGCGTGCGTCCGGCACTGTGGATATTGCTCGCAAACTTCCGGATCTTTTCGTCCTCCGTATCGCGCAGTATCATCTCGTCCATGCCAAGGATCGCGTTCATGGGAGTGCGAATCTCATGGGACATATTGGCCAGGAAATTGCTCTTGGCTTTGTTTGCATGATCTGCCGCATCCTTTTCGAGCTTCAGCATCCGGGTCTCGTATTCCTGGCGCTGTTCCTCTGCCTTCAGCTCCTCCATGCGACGGGTATATCCCCGTTCGTTTCTGTATGATACGATATAGAATACAGTGATCATAAACAGGATCCCGACACAGATAAGGATCGTCACGGCCAGCTGGCTCCGGAATTCCGCATAGAGCTCGTCATTGCCCACCACCATCACGACATACCAGCGGTTACTGATGCTGTTGACATATACGGTGCTGCTCTGTCCCTCCAGCTCAAAGGAAAACTGTCCGCTGCCCACAGCTCTCACAGAGCTCAGAAAGGCTTCTCCTTCCGCATTGGTATTGATAAAGCTTCCCTTCTTTTCCCTGTTGCGGTGTGCTATGATAAGACCGTTTTCATCCACGACAAAGCCGTAGCCCTTTCCGTTCAGAGTCAGTTCGTCCATCATGGACTGTATCCCCTTCAGCTGCACATCCAGCGACAGCACATTCTGTTTGTCCGGCAGGAGCCGGCTTACGGAAATGATCAGATTGCCGGTCTGTGCATCGACATAGGGTGCTGTAAAAACCACTTCTCCGTTCGCCGCCTTTGCGATCGTATACCAGTCACGGCTCTTCGGATCGTAATCCTCCGGAGGATCCCAGTTGAGTCCGTCCATATATTTGCTCATGACAAGCCCGTAGATCCCCGTATAGTCCTCATCAAACTGCTCGGAGATATTTTCCGTTTCTTCTACGAGGAACTCATGGATCCTGGCAGGCGTGGAACCGCTGATCAGCATGTGGTGCACCGAGTCGGCCGTGACATGCAGCACGTTTTCGGCAGTATTCAGATGACTGTCGATGAGAGAAGAAACGTTCAGGATGCGGTCCTCGATCACGGCTCTTGAATTGGATACGGCGACGTTATACATGAGCCTGGAGGTATATATGACCATCACCCCCGTAAAAAGAAACACCAGTATCAGCGGGATGAGCATGCTGTGTTTTCTGTATCCTTTTCCGGCAGCTCCTCCGTTTTCATGTTTTATCTTCATGCCTTTGCCTCTCCTGTATCCCCTTCATTCCATGGAGAAATATCTCTCCGGGACCTCCACCTTGGTGGTTCCCATATAATAGCCGGGATCTCCGAAGATATAGGTATCCTGATAGATCAGGATCGTATTTTCCAGACGCTCACCGCTTGCCGTATCCGTATAGCACGAACCGTTCCACTCGGCCTTCGGTGAAAATATACCGTATGCCCTGGACAGATCCTCGATATTACTGATACTGCTCTGCCCCAGAATGACGTTTCTCGCATGCTCGGCCAGTCCGGCCGAGACCGTATAGCCGTAGGAATAGGTCCAGGTTCCGAACCTTCCCGCGCCGCCGCCGGCCACGATGGCCTTTTCCACACGCTCATTGATCTTTTCAAAATCGCCCTGCTCGCCGGCCAGATCCAGGTCCAGTGCTCCCGGATAGCCCATGAGCGGCGAAGGCAGATCCGCCTCGATAAAATACCCGCCATGCTTAAGCAGCATGCGGATCAGCGGCTCGGTATGCGCGTCATTGGTACAGAAGAAAGCCGTTTTTTTCCCATAGCTCTCCACCCATTCGGGGACATGCTCCGTGATGAACTGCTGCGCTCCGGGAACCCCCACCTCAGTGGTGGGATCGGGAGCCGTTTCCATCACAAAATTCATGCCGAATTCTTCACAGGCAGCTTTCATGACGGAGACCTGCCGGGCTACCGTTTCATAGGAAAGGTGGCGCGGAAAAGAGATGTGTACGAAATTCTCACAACCCAGCTCGTGCGCCGAACGTATCATCAGGTATCCGCGGGCAACAAAATCGCTGTTGACTACCAGATCCGCCACTTCTGCGATCTCGGAAAAATCCTCATAGGCTTCGCCGGCGATACAGAGGATGTCGGGACGTTTTTCCTTTATACGCCGGAAAGCCTCGGTCGTTCCGTCCACCGCCTGATTGACGATGACCGCTTTCATATCGGGATCATCCGCAAGATCCACGATGATCTGTATGGTGGTCTCCAGCTCTTCGGTAAAATTGTCCGGATATATGGCCAGAAGCACATTATCCTCACCGTAACGCGCCTGAAAAGCTTCTGCGCCGCGCCGGTCATCCTCCGACTGCGCGTAGGAGCCGGTCACAATGGCGATATGGAAATCCCCTTCGTCTTTCTTCCCGTCGGAAGCAGCTTTCGTGGGTTCCGCTCCGCCCTCATCCGCTTTCGTCGCTGTCGGCTCTTTTACCGCCGCGGGCACGGGCGGATCCGCTTCCGTTCCGCAGGCACAGAGGCCTGCACACATCGCCAGCGTGAGAAACATACTCAGGATCTTCTTTTTCATCATCCCTCCTTATCCGTTCCCCGGCTCTTTTGCCGTAAACAGATCCTTCCGCACCAGCACATAATCAGCGTCATGCTTTGCCAGATAGCGCTGTGCCTTCTCCATATCCGTAACAAAGGTCCCTTTGCAGAATCCCTCGGTCTTCTCTCTGATCGCCCTCAGAGCCTCGCTGTCGGGATCGATCACCAGCAGTCTTGTATCCGCTGCCTTTTCTTTCTTCTTCTCTGCCGATTCCGCGATCCTGCGGATGTCTTTCTCTGTAAGCAGCAGCTCCTTCGGCAGATGCTTTCTCAACGCCTTCTCCAGAGCCTCGGAACGTACCGGCTTGCTCAGATAATCATCAAAGCCCTTTTCCAGATAATACTCCCGGGCCCCGGCCACGGCGTCCGCCGTCAGAGCGATCACGGATACGCCGCGCATATCAAAACTCGCACGCATCCGCTTCAGCGTCGTTATCCCGTCCATCACCGGCATCATCTGATCCAGAAAGATGATGTCATAACGTTTCTTCTCCAGCCTCTCCAGAGCCGCAGTCCCCGAAGCCGCCGTATCCACGCGTATCCCGGTCCTCTCCATCAGCCCCGAGATCACCTCCAGGTTCATCTCGTTATCATCCACCACCAGCGCCGAAGCATTGGGCGCGATCACCAGCGGCAGTTTCTCGCTCCCGTTTTCCTGCAGGGTGCGGATGCGCTTCGAGAAATCCCCGATCGGCGCGGGATCAACGATCTGCATGGGCATGTGGATCGTAAAGGTGGAGCCCTCTCCGTATACGCTCTCCACATCAATATGTCCGCCCATGAGCTTCACATAGTTCCCGGCGATGCTCAGGCCCAGTCCGGTACCCTCGATGTTCCGGTTCTTGGTCTCCTCCAGACGGTCAAAGGGCTGGAAGAGCTTTTCCCTGTCTTCCTCCCGGATCCCGATCCCCGTGTCCTTTACCGAGATCCGCAGCGTGGTCATTTCGCCCGCTTTCGCTTCCTTCGCATCCTCTCCGCTGCGTTCGAGATCCATGAACACACAGACATTCCCCTCATTGGTATATTTGATGGCGTTGTTGATGATATTGAGCATCACCTGTCTCACCCGGATCTCGTCGCCGTGAAAACGCACCGGGATATCCGGAGAGGCGCCGAAGGAAAAGAGTATCCCTTTGTCATCCGCCCTCCGCAGGGCGATATTGATCACATCATTGATGACCGAACAGAGCTCGTAATCCGCCATGACCAGCTCAGCCTTTCCGGATTCGATCTTGCTCAGGTCCAGGATATCGTTGATGATGGTCAGGAGCATATTGCCGGCCGAACGGATATCGGAAGCATACTTCTTTATCCTGCTGTTCTCCCCCGCTTCCCGCAGGATCATCTCGTCCATTCCGAGGATCGCGTTCATGGGCGTCCGTATCTCATGGGACATGTTCGCCAGGAAATTGGTCTTGGTCTCGCTGGCACGGACGGCTACGGCAGCTTCCTTCTGCGCTTCCCTCACCGCATAGAGCTGATGAATGATAGCCAGCGTGACGGTCCAGAACAGACCGGTGATCACAAAAGTCCCCGCATGCTTTTCGTCCACAGTCACCACCCGTATGATCTCGAACACGCAGGAGATCAGCAGCCCCGTCATGCCGATGAAGCTGATCCGGTAGGAGCGGTAAAAACCCTTGTGCAGGTCCCGGATCATCGCCACGACGGTACAGGCGAGAACGGTCCCCATGGTGAACGCAAGAAACGGAAGCATCGTGAGAAAATCCAGGGTTCCGGAAAAATGCAGCAGACCGGCGCAGATCGTAACGTTTTCCAGCAGGAAGAGACAAAAAGAATACATCATCCGGTAACGGCGTTCCTGCAGGATATCCAGATAATAAATGAAGGGATAGGGGATCAGAAGCACCATCAGATAGGACATGGTCCCGTCGATATAATAGCGCCGGAACGCAAGCTGAAAGAGGTCGGAATCAAAGACCAGCCACAGGGTCACAAACAGTACGCCGATACCCATGGCCAGGATGGGGGACTCCATCTTTCTCGAAAAACGGAGCAGAAGGCCGATCAGGATCGCGATGATCGAAATACAGAAGAGCGCAAACGTCAGGACAAAATTCACGATGTCCAGACTGATGATCCTTTCGATGATCCCCAGGCTGCTCCCTATGTAGACCGGACGCAGATTGACCGTGTTGTTTTTATTTGCGAAAAAAACGAGCCGGATCGTCTTCCCGGCATCCCCGGGATTCAGGCCGACGAAGATATGCATACGTTTGAGCGAGCCGCCGATGATCGTATCCGCATAGCGGTCATAAGTCTTCCGGAGCTCCCCGTCGATATATACGGAGGTATTGCTGTCCGACAGGTAGCATACCCAGGTATCGTCATAGATCACCCCGGGAAGCTGCATCTCACATACAAACTCCTCCCCCGCCGCAAGCTCCACACTGCAGGGAAAAGAAAGAGGCCCGGCCCCGCCGGTACGCGTGAAAGCGTTCATCTCCTCACAGCGGTAGGTGATCTGGTCGGCATCCTTTCCCCGGAGGATATGCGCGAAAAAAAACACGGCGACAAAGATCAGGATTGCAAGAAATAAAAGGGTGATCACCGCGACCAGCAGTTTTTTTATGCCCCCGTCCCTGTCCATCAGTTCAGCCAAGCACCTCCGTTACATGACCCAGCTCACAGCTCTCCGCACAGCCGCACTGCGTATAACGCTCCTGCACCTGTTCCGCAAGCGCCTCCGCAGCTTCCTTCGTTTTCCCCGGAAGCAGCAGGAAGAACTGTGACGCGCCGCTCTTAAAAATCACATCATCCCCGGCAAGAAGCCCGTCAAGGATCTCCCCAAGCGCCTCCGCAGCCTCTGCGCTCCCGGCACCGGCCGCCTTTTCCCTGAGGTCAAACAGAAGCTTTGCCGCGCTCTCTCCCGAGGCTTTCTGCCTGCGTTTCAGGAAGCGGTACACGCCTGCAAAGGCATCCTGTCCCAGCCGGAGTGCGGCTGCGCTCTCCCCTCTTTCATCCAGGATCTGCGAAAGCTTTGCCAGAGCTTTATCAAGGCTTTCCGTTTCCGCCTCCGAAAACAGCTCCTCACTGTAAAGCGCATATCCGTGCTTTCCGTTCTGCTTTACCCGGTAAAGTGCCTTATCCGCCAGCGGGAGCAGCAGCTCATAATCGCTTCCGTTTTCCGGCAGCTGCACGGCACCGACGGAGACTCCCACCGGGATGCCGAACTCCTCTCCCATCATCTCTTTGCAGGCTGCGGACAGCTGCTCATTCAGGCAGAGGGTCAGCTGCGCCACATCCTCTTCCCGGCTGCGTTCCCTCAGAAACGCGAGGAATTCGTCTCCTCCGATCCTGCACAGCACATCCTCCGACCCGGTATTCTTCCGCACCAGCTCCGCAAAGCTTCTGAGCACCCGGTCTCCCATATCATGACCGTAAATGTCATTCACCAGTTTGAAGCTGTCCAGATCCAGTATGGTCAGCATCCCCCTTTCACTGCGGCAGAGGACGCTCAGTTTTTTCTGCGTTCCCGCTTTGTTCAGGAATCCAGTCAGTCTGTCCGTAACGGCTTCTTCACTGAGGTTCTCGATCGTCCTGCTGTTCTGTATGGTATTCTGTATGCGGCGGAGCAGTATGTCCCGGTTAAACGGCTTGCGGACATAATCGGATGCTCCCAGGGTCAGCCCCTTCGTCTCCGATTCACTGTCGTTTTCCCCGGTCAGAAAGATGACCGGAACTTCCTTCTGTCCCCTGCCGGCTTCCGCTTCCCTGAGCTTTCGAAAAGTCTCAAAGCCGTTCATCTCCGGCATCAGGATATCCAGAAGGATCAGATCCGGACGGTGCTTTTCCGTAAAAGCGAGCAGATCCTTTCCGGACCGCGCCGTAGCAACCCGGTATCCCGCTTCGCGGAGTATGTCCCCCGCATTCTGCAGGTTCATCACATCATCGTCTACCACCATGATCCAGGCGTTTGCCATAGCTTTTCTCCCCTGTCCCGCACTCCGCCGGCTATTCGATCGCGGGAATGATCCCGCGGATCAGTGCTGCAGCCTCGTCGTACATAAAATCCTTTATATTTTCCATCGCTTCCTTCAGTTTTTCTTTCTGGGTCAGGCGGAAGGGATAGCCCAGAAGCTTTCCCGTAAGCTCCGCAGACAGTTCGTCGTCAAAATCGTCCAGCGCCTCCAGAAGCTTTGCCGCCACTTCCCGCGCTTCTTCCGCCGTGATCTCCCCCCTGATCTTTACGCTCTCCATCTCGCCGATGGGACGGATCGTTTCGATCAGCTGCGCATACATTTCAAGTGCCGGAGCGGTTTTTTCCTTCATAAGAGCCACATCAAATCTCTTTGACGCGAGCTCCAGCTCCTCAAAGGCGTCTGCCAGCTCTGCCGCTCCGATCATCCTTGCGTTGCTCTTCAGCGAATGCACCCGTATACAGAAAGCCTCGGTATCGGAAGTCGCCAGCATTTCTTCCACGGCTTTTCTGTTTTTTTCATATCCCTTAAAGAATCTCTGCAGGGCCGCGATGTATCTTTCTTCGCTTCCCGTATAGCCGATCCCGTCCTTTGTCGATATTCCCTTTTCATCCAGCCAACTGATATCCGTCATCGTCCAACCCCCGTTCTCCGGCTTATCCCAGCACTTCTATGATCTTGGCCACAAGTTCCGATTTCTTTGAAGGCTTCAGCACATAACCCTCCGGCTTGTATTCCACGAGCAGCTTCACGACCGCATCCTTATCTGCCACTCCCGTCAGGAATATGACCGGTATCTCCGCGTATCCCGTATCCTGTTTTAACTGTTTCAGCACTTCCGGCCCGTCCATTTCCGGCATCAGATAATCCAGAAGGATCAGGTCAAAGCTGTATTTTTTAAGCGCCCTAAACGCCATCTCCCCGCTGTTTACGAGCGTCACCTCATAAAACTCCTTCAGCTGGTCCCGGATCACGATCAACTGCTCGGGATCATCATCGACTACCAGGATATGTCTGCGCCGGAAAGTGTCCGTATCGTTTGTATTGATGTATTCCCGCAGCGAAAACTCTTTCTCTTCAAAATTCTTTTCGATCTCCTCAAGCCTCCGGTACAGCGTCAGCATGGAAACAGGCCGTGACAGAAAGAACATCTTTTTCAGGCCGGAATCCGACATGAACAGCTTCCGGTCCTCATCATTGGCCACCACTATGACCTCCGAAGAACCGAGGCGTGCGCTTTCCTTCAGGATATCGTAGATCTTCACGCTGTCCGCACTTTCATTTCCGGTGCAGATGATGACTACATGGGGAAGCTCGCTCAATATGGTCTCGAGAAGCACGCTTTTTGCCGCGTCGCAGCGGATCGGCCTGTAGTCCCTGTCATCTTCCAGATGCGCGCAAATATCCCTGGCGATCCTCCGGTTTCTTCCCGTGACCAGGATCTTCAGCTTTTTATTCATCCGACCTCCTTATATTCCAATGCCCGGTATTCATCCAGTTCCCGGTTGATCTCTTTGATCTGGGCTTTATAGGAAAGATAATTTGCCAGCCATACGACGATATATCCGAGCGTCATAAAGAACATGATCAATAGATAATTGGGGAGATTTTCCAGTGTGAACCAGTGCAGCAAGACTCCCGTGACCGTGTATCCGATCATGACCGCCAGATAATGTACCGCCGTGCACCTTACCAGGCTCCATTCCTCAATACTGTATACCGCAGATCCTCCCATGGCCAGCACTCCGAAAAATGCGGATACGAGCGACTGTACGATAAATGCGGACAGCGGACTGCCCGTCGCCGCGATCAGCTCGTCACTCACGGAATGGAGCTTCCCGTCACCGGCACTGATGGTGCCTATGAGCGTTGCGAGCACCTGACACAATGTCACTCCCATCCCGAAGCCTATGATCGATAATATGATCACTCTGTTTCTGAACTTCATGCGATACTCCTCCCGTCTATCACGCCTTCAGCATTTTCTTGATGCCCTTGACACAGCTCCTGGATGCCCAGGATTTCACTCCGTTCTCAAATTCCACGCCGATGGTGCCCGCCATATTGATATCAAAACGCTTTACCTTGTATACATTGACGATCTCCGACTGGGAGATCCGGATAAAGCGGGAGGGACTGAGTTCCTCCTCAAGCGCGGAGATCGTCTTTCTGCAGACAAATACCGCCTCCTCCGTCTGGATCAGGATTTTTCTGCCCTCCGTATACACACGGACGATCTCCCTCTGGGATACAAATTCAAGCCCTTCTTCCCCCGTCGCCGGGATACGCGGAAAATCATTTTCCGTCACATTCTCGATCGCATCGATGATGTTCTCGACCTGCCGGTTCTTTTCCCGTGTCAGGATCTTCACCAAAGGATCGATACGTTCCGCATCAATTTCTATTTCAATATCCACCATTGATCTCATCTGCTGCTCTCTTTTCCGCCGGCAGACTCACCGGCAAATGTAATATTGAATACTTAATTATACTAAAAAACGGCGGGATACATCTCTCATCGTGTTTATTCCGTCGTTTTTCATGTTTATTCGGTTATTGACAGTCCAAAACAGCCCGCCGGCGTTTCCACCGACGGGCTGTGTGACTCTTTAAAGTGCTTTGTGCTTTACTTCGATGCGAAGAAGCTTCCGATATCGAAGCCGGTAGGCATCGGGATCGTGCACATATAGACCGTTGCCAGGACCAGGCCGATCACGCCGATGAACAGCACGGCCTTGCGGTTCGGGATCTTTTTGAAAACGCCGACGATACCGAGCATGAACAGTACCACCGAGTAGATCACGTTTACCAGATTGTAGGCGTCGCCGTTTGCGTTGTCTTTCTGTCCCTGTTCCAGCAGCTCCTGGGATTCCGCAAGCAGCTCATTGGCTGTCACAAAATACTGGTCAACCGTCCCTTCCACTTCAAAGGGGGACTCCATATCGTCTCCCATATCATTGATAGCATTCAGAAGAATCTCGCTGCAGTTCTGTTCCGCATAAGAGCTGAGTTTTTCCTCGATCAGCGCGGCTTCCAGCTCGTCCCCGCGCGCTTTCGCCAGCTCCTTGTCAAAGGAATACTCCATCATGGTATTCCATGCCATCAGATCGGACAGATACATCTGTATCGCGGAATTATACTCCGAATTACCTTCCGCAGCCAGGTTGTTGCTCTTGGTATAATTGGTCGCCTGGTTGCCGCCGTGCAGCGAGCCGATCCAGGACGCCCAGGCCGTCAGCAGTGCCGTGATGCCAAGGAAAACAGCGACCAGCACTTCCACCGTATTCTCGCTCATGCCCTTTTTCTTCTTGCCGCCTTCTTCCTTCTTTTCGGCTTCCTTCACTTCCGCCTTTACTTCCTCTTTTAATTCTTCTGTTTTGGTCTCTTCCGACATTCCCGTTCTCCTCCTTATATTTTTACTCTTTTTTATTTCCTTTTCCCTTTTTCCTTCAGACACGCTCCCATGAACTCAGGACCGCATTATGCTGTCTGACTTTGGATCATTTTCCCTTTTTGGCCAGCATCTCTTCCAGCTTTGCGAGATGCTCTTTCACGGCGTCGATCTCTGCCTTGATATCGGTCGTGCCGTTTTCCTCATGCTCTTCCTGACGGTTCATCTCGGCCACCTCGCTGATCGCGTTGACCACGATACCGACCACCACGTTCATCATCACGAAGGCCGAGACCAGCACGAAGGGTACAAAATAGGCCCAGGCATAATCAAAGACTTCCATAACGGGACGGCTGATACCCATGGACCAGCTTTCCAGCGTCATCACCTGGAAGAGCGTATACATCGCCTTGGGTATATCACCGAACCAGTCCGGGAAGGCTTCGCCGAACTGGGTCACGCCGATGATCGAAAAGATATAATAGATGATGAGCAGCAGAAGCGCCGTCCAGGAGATCCCGGGGAGCGACTTGCCGATGGCTGCGATGATCACCTGCAGCGGCTTTAAGGAACTGATCATCTTGAACCCGCGCAGCCCCTTCAGAGAGCGGAACACGCGGAATACACGCAGTATCCTTATGGACGAGAGCACCGCGAGGCCCGAGAGCAGCGAGGTGATCACGATGATGAAATCAAACCAGTTCCAGGCGCTCTTGAAATAGCCGAAAAACTTATACGCCACCATCTTCAGCAACATCTCAGCGATAAAGATGCCCAGGCAGATATTATCGATGATCGAGAGCACATCGCCCGCCGAATTATTGACAGCCGGAAAAGTCTGCAGTCCCAGTATGATGGAATTGATGATGATCACGATCAGGATCGTGTTCTGAAACAGTTTACCTTCAACAAATTTTTTAAGCTTTTCCATCTTTCCCCACCCTTATATGCATACCTTTCAGAAACTGAGCATACAGGCTTTTTATAGCATAAATACGGTACTTTTGTCAATTATACGGATCCATGTTATACTTAACATAAGTTAGACTATTTCAGCTGAACATGAGGACCGGTGACAACAGGAGCGCGACATGAAAAACAGAGTTCTGATCGTTGAAGATGACAGTGAAATAAGGAAACTGCTGGCAGATTTCCTGAAAAGCCGCGGCTTTCCTGTAACGGAAGCCGCCGACGGCCGGGAAGCATCCGCCGTCCTGCTTTCGGAGCGCTTTGAGCTGATCCTGATGGACATGATGCTGCCCTATAAATCCGGAGATACGCTGATCAGCGAACTGCGCGAAAATACGGAGGATCCGGAGCGCAGCAGGACGCCGGTCATCGTGATCTCGGCAAAATCAAAGCTGGACACCCGTCTGGAAGTGCTGCGCATGGGTGCGGACGACTACATCATCAAACCTTTCGACCTCGAAGAGGTGCTGGTGCGCATCGAGGTGGTGCTGCGCCGCGTCTCGGAGCAGAACGCTTCCCCGGAGATCCTCACCGCCGGTCCCATCCTTCTGGATGAACATGATCATACGGTAAGCTGCAATGATATCCCCCTGAAACTCACCTCAAAGGAGCTGCAGCTTTTGCGCCTCTTTCTGAAAAACCCGAAAAAGACCTTCACCAAGGCCAATCTCTATGAATCCGTCTGGAATGATGTCTACTATTATGAGGACAATACTATCAACGTCCACATCAGCAACCTGCGCAGCAAGCTGAAAAAAGCCTGCGGCGAGGATATGATCGAAACCGTCTGGGGCATCGGCTACCGGCTGAAGCCGGAAGGAGAATGATATGGTGTTTCCCCTGATCCTCTGCCTGGGCCTGCTTCTGCTCCTGTGCCTGTATCTGCTCATACGTCTCTTTCTGATCCGTTCCAACCTGCGCAATATGCGCCGTGAACTGGAGCATACCCGGGACCGGGATTACGACCGGCAGCTGCGCATCAGCTTAAACGACAGCGAGCTGAACCGTCTGACCGAGGAGCTGAACCATAATCTGGATTACCAGAAAACACTGAAGCTTCAGGAAGAGGCCGCACGCAGGCAGCTGGAACGTTCCGTCTCCGATATCGCCCACGATCTGCGCACGCCCCTTACGGTCATCAAGGGCAATCTCCAGCTGCTCGAAAGCGAAGCCCTGAGCGCGGAAGGCCGGAAATGCCTGGATGTGAGCCGGCGCAAGGCCGAAAGCTTAAAGGGCATGGTGGACGAATTCTTTGAGCTCTCGGTGCTGGAAAGCGATACGCAGGAGGTATCGCTGAAAAAACTTGACCTCGTATCCTTCCTGGCGCAGTTCATCATCGATCACGAAAGCCTGATCCGCGAAAAAGGCCTGACCCCCGAGATCTCATTTCCCGAAAAGTCCGTCTTTGTAAACGCCAATGAGGATCTCTGCTCGCGTGTCTTTTCGAATCTCCTTGCAAATATCTGCAAATACGCAAGGGAAAGCTTCCGTCTCAGCCTTTCCGCGGAGGACGGAACGGTAACGCTCGCCAACCGCGTCTCCCCTTCCGACGAGATCGATACGGAACACATCTTTGACCGTGCCTACCGCGCCGACAAAGCCCGCCGGGAAGGCAGCGCGGGCCTGGGCCTCTATATCGCAAAACTCCTGATGGAAAAACAGAACGGCAGCATCAGCGCTGCCGTTTTGTCCGGAGAACTCGTCTTTCAGCTCCGTTTCACAGGGGCGGGATCCGAAGGCTGATCCCTCATCGATAGTTTATCGCATACTCCAGTACGTAATCTTCACCTTCATCAAAGATCTTTCCGAGCGCTTCTTCCGTAAAAGGAATGAAATGGTCTACGGGTACCCGGCTTTTATGATCCGGGAAGGTATCGATGATCGGTACCGAATTCTCATCCAGATCCGGAACTGCGGAATAGCTCAGGCTGCCCGTGCCCACCGGTATGGAGCTCACCGCCTGGCAGGAGGAATTGCTGCCGGTAAAGCCCATGACCGTCACATTGGGATACTGCGCCATCAGATACGTCATCATGTCTCCCGCGCTGACCGTCTCCGCATTGACCAGCACAATGATATCCCTGCCGGCCCACAGGTTCTCTCCGGTATATGTCGTGGGTTCACCCTTTATATACTTCCCGTCCGCGCCGCGTTCGAAACGCACTTCCTTTTCGTTGATCCGCGCGTTATACGAGATCACATGCTCTCCCTCCGGTGCAAAGAGCGCTGCCACCGCGCCTACCATGAAGGGACTGCCGCCGCTGTTCATACGCAGATCCATGATCAGCCGCTCTGCTCCGCATTCATTCAGCGCGTCCAGCATGACCCGCAGTTCCTTCGTCATCTCCGAATAATCGTCGCCGTTATAGCTCTCCATATCATACGCCATGGAATCTATGCGGAACAGCGCCGTTTTCTCATCCACCATACGCCAGTCCAGGTTGGAGATGTTCATACCCTTATCCAGGGTTTCGATCGTATTCAGGAGCCGGGGCGAGTAAGGCCCCAGCGCCTTTGCCGTAACGGTACTCTCCTGTCCCTGATCATTGATAAAGCTGATCTCTACCGAGTCGCCGCCTGTTCCCGCCGCATATACCGGAAGATAGAATTCTTCATTTCTTCTGTCCGGAAAGGAACTCATATAGGCTTCGATCCGCGAATATGCCTCCTCTACCGGACGCCCGTTCCAGGCCGTGATGATGCTTCCGTTACGGAGACCGGCATTCTTAAGCTGCAGCCGGTCTTCCTCTGCTGTCTCGCTCATATAGTCCAGGGCAAATCCGTAATCCTCCCCCGGATTGCTGACGGTATAGGAATTCACGCAGCCCTCCACATTTACCGCTGCAAATCTGCCGTCGGACAGGCGCAGCATCGACAGACCGTAATCGTTTCCGTAGAGTCTTGCATAAAGCTCGTTATTCGCATCCTCATCCGCTACGCTGTATGAGACATGGCCGTCATAAAACTCCAGAGCAAACTTCGTCCAGCTCACGTTGCAGAGATATTCATCCTGCTCTTTTTCCGCTTCCGCAAACTGCGGCCGGTATTTTTCATACAGCGCATCCCAGTCGATGCCTTTTTCTTCGGTGAGCACATAATGCTCCTTCATGGTCGCGAAGGCTTCTTCAAAATCCTTCAGATACTGCGCCCTGTGATACATGGGGCTGATGCTCATATATACCAGCGATACGAGTACGCACACCACAGCCGCGCCCGATAAGAGATCCTTAAGCTTCTGCTTATCGGCAAACAGTTCGCCCATGATAAGGAGTGCTGCGATATATACCCCGAGATTTCCGATATCCCAGCCGATGAAGGGCGCCAGCAGTATCGACAGGATCAGGGGCAGCAGATATACCAGCCGCCACAGCCGTGACGCAAGCTTCCGGGATATGGCCGGTATGAAAAATGTAAAGAGCGACAGTATCAGTATGATAACAGTAAGTGAGTAATCCATTTTTTTCTCCTTTTCTGATCCTTGAGGACAAGGGGACGATGAGGACAAGGGGACGGTCCTGTTGTCCTCATTAGCGAGGACGCGGGGACGGTTCTGTGAGGACGCGGGGACGGTTCTTCTGTCCTCACAAGACAAGGGGACCGTCCTGTTGTCCTGTTGCTTATGCCTCCCCCGGAAAAACCACCGGGTCCTTCTCCATGGCTTGGTTCTTTAATTTTGAGGACAAAAGGACCGTCCCCCTGTCTTCAGGTTCTTTATTTTTGAGGACAGAAGGACCGTCCCCCTGTCTTCAGAATCTTCCCCCTGTCCTCGTCCCATGGTTTCAGTCCAGGTCGTCGCGCCGAAAGAATGCGTAGCCGGCGACAAGATAGACCGCGCTCATCACAAGTGAAACGATGACCGTACCTATGGCCAACCCGGGATCCGGCGCGCCTTCACAGACCGTATACTGAACGACGCCCCTGCCGGGTACCACATTATACAGGCTGAAATCCCCTACGTTCATAAGCTCGGTCAGATTGAATATCCCCAGCATGTATCCGACCTTGTTCAGGATCACATCATTTAAGATGATGCAGCCCATCTCCGAAAGAAAGCCCAGGGTGATGACCACGCTCTGCTTCTTTACGATAAAGGCCAGCATCGAATAGAAAGACGCCATCCGCATAAAGGGAAAGAAGAACAGGGCGGTCCGTATGCAGATATCCGTGGCCTTTATCCTGTCTCCCCAGCCGTATACGAGCGCGGTGACGATATACGGCGCAAACGCGAGCAGCGTCGCCACAACGGAGGTGAAAGCCACACAGATGAACACCCTTGCCGCATAGCTGCTCAGGCGCGAATGGCCGTTCATCAATTCGTAATTCAGATCCTTCTCGCCGAAATCCCCCGCACAGATCATTCCGCACATGATCCCTATGAGCATGATCTGGAAGATCCAGGAAAGGCCGTTACCCTCGAGAAATAACGCTCCCGCACTCTTTTCGCCTTCCGATGTGGCCGTGACCAGAAGGCCCATCGCTGCGATCCCCACCGTCATGAGCAGTGTGATCCTCAGCAGTGACAGCTTACAGCGCAGCTGATATAATTGTGATGAAATGATCTTCTTCATACCGTCTCCTTAATCCCTGTCCCTCTTTTTGAAATCGATATATGCCACTGTTAGGTATATGGTCCCGAGTACCAGCGATGCGATGACCGTCGACCACAGGAGATACGGAGGGATCGCCGTTTCATATACCGTTACTTTCTCTCCGTCGATCACATATTCCCTGCAATTACCGATATGGTGCAGCTCCGCGATATTGAGCATCCCCATAAACCAGGGCATTTCATGATCCTTAAGATTCATAAGCCCCACGATCACTTCACGCAGCATGCTGCCCAGTTCAAATGCCAGAAAGGAAAAGCCGATCCCCTTGCCGGCGCTTCGGAACAGGGAAGACATCATGATCGCAAAAGCCGATATCCGAAACATCGGAAGGAGCGAAAGCAGCACGCGGCAGACAACATCCTGTATGCTGACACCTTTATACCAGCCGCCGATACAGCCAAAAAGCACAAGCGGATAGTAGTACAGCACAGCAAGTATGATCACGCCCCAGAACAGACCGCTGATCATTCTCGCAAGAAAGATCCTGCTCCTTCCGTGTCCCGCCATGATCTCGTAATTCAGGGTCCTGTCACCCGCATCCCCATAAGACGGTATACAGCTTAAGGTCAACGAAGCAAAAACCACGATAAAGAAGGCCTCCGATATGGCTTTAATGTAATACTCCGCTCCGTCCATATCCGTAAGCGAAGTGCCCAGGACCATACCGACCATCAGGACAGGCAAGCCGATCATGGCGATGATCGCGATGAAAACAGCCAGATTTTTTCTTGTAGAGTAGTTGATCGACCGGATAATGTTTATCATACGCCCTGCACCTTCTTCATATAATAGTCTTCCAGATTGGCCTCGTTCCGCGCCAGCACGGTAGGGATCGCTCCGCCTTCATAAAGAGCCTTCGAAATGTCCCGGATCCGTTCCAGCCCCTCATAGATCCGGATCCCGCCGCTCTCCATCACCTCCAGCTTTCCGATCCCGCATTCATTCGTCAGTATGGCGCTGGCCAGCTCATTATTGTCGGTATCGATCTGATAATATTCGCTGCATTCCGCCTTAAGCTGCTCCGCGCTCAGTACATCCATGATCTTTCCGTGATTTATGAACACATAGTCCGTACATAAAAGGGATAGCTCGCTTAAGATGTGGGAGGAGATGACGATGGTCACCTTTTCCTCCTTATTGAGGTTTTTGAGGAGCTCCCGGATCTCCACGATACCTTGCGGATCCAGTCCGTTGATCGGCTCGTCCAGCACCATCAGCTCCGGCTTCCCGAGGAGCGCGTTTGCGATCCCCAGCCTTTGCTTCATACCGAGAGAAAAATTCTTAAACTCCTTCTTTCCGGTATCTTCGAGCTTTACGATCCTCAGCACTTCATCGATCCTGCCTTTATCGGGTATGCCTTTCTGGAGACGCTGTTTTTCCAGATTCTCCCTCGCGCTCAGCCCGTTCTTGGCATAGGGCGTCTCGATAATGAAGCTGGAACGCGTGCGCGCATGGTTCAGACCCTTTTCACCGCTCTCCCCGAAAAGCTGCAGTTCTCCCGCGCTGGGAAACACCAGGCCGCCCATGATCTTCATGATCGTGCTCTTGCCTGCGCCGTTCGGTCCGATCAGGCCCACGATGCTGCCCTTCCTGATCCGGAAGGAAACATCATCCAGTGCCAGCTGCTTTCCGTACTGCTTTGAGATATTCTTTACATCCGCTATGATCTCTGACATATCCTTCTCCCTCTGTAAATAGTGGTATCCTCTGATTGTGATCATAAGTATAAACGGAATTATTAAAGAAAATCTTAAGAAAAGAAAAAACCGGAAAAGATCTCCCCCAAACAGAAAAACGCGGGAGTTTCCTCTCCCGCGCCTCTTAGGAACCGATACAAAACAGCTTTACCTATTGCCTGTCCTTCAGCCCGTCTGCTTCATCAAAAAATCCTGACACAGTTACTGTTCCGAATTGTTTTTATAAAATTCTTCCAGCCTCGGTCTGGCCGCCTCATAGTAGGGCTTCAGACGCTCATCGAAATGCTTCCCCATCCCCTCCATGATGATGGCATCGGCCGCCTCGAAGGACATGCTCTCCTTGTAGACACGCTTGCTCACCAGCGCATCGTAGACATCCGCGATAGCCATGATCCGCGCTTCCAGCGGGATCTGTTCTCCCTTCAGACCATCGGGATAGCCTGAACCGTCCCAGCGCTCATGATGATAATGCGCGACGTTTTCCGCCAGCTTATGAAACACCTCATCATCCGTACCCTTCAGGATCTCGTGAACGATGCGCGCTCCTTCCGCTGCGTGCTTCTTCATGATCGCAAATTCCTCGTCCGTAAAACGTCCGGGTTTCCGGAGGACCGCATCATCAACGGCGATCTTGCCCAGATCGTGCATGGGTGCGGCTTTGATAAGGTTTCTGCAGAAATCCTCCGTGAGCTGGAAGGTGTCGCCTTTACGGATCTCATCGATCAGGATACGCACTCCCTCGCTGGTGCGGCGTATGTGACCTCCGGTGGAATTGTCCCGGCTTTCTACCATGGTCGCCATACTCATGACCAGGTTGTCATGCATCTGCACGATGCGGTCCGTCTTGGCCGCCACCTGCTCTTCCAGCTCGGAATTGTAGCTGTCCATCAGGCGGATATAGCGCTGGTTCTGGGTATCGTCCACGAGAAAGATCTGATAGCCTCTCCGGCGCCGCCCGTCATACAGATAATTCACATTTACTATGAACATCTGATCCCTGGAATCATCCTCTTTATCCCTGATCACAAAAAGATTCTTGACGGCACTTTCATCTTCCTCAAAATGCCCTAGCCAGTGGATCACGTTTGCTTTCAGTTCCGCTTCATCATTGATCGACTGGTCGATGGCGAGCTTTCCCAGTGCCGGGATGATCGTGCGCATCCTCTCGTTACTGCCGAGATAATGATGCTTGAAATCCAGAGTCAGGAAGGCCGTATCCCCGGTCTCCACCATGGATTCGATGACCATGTCGCTCACATCGTAAAGAACCATGCGGTGTACGATCAGCAGATACATGATCTGGGCAATGATATAACTCAGGGGCACCAGCTCCACATCAATACCCGGAACATGCGCCAGCAGATAAGACGCGATCGCAAAGACCTGCGGTACGAAAAGGCGCTGCAGTATCCTTCTGGAAACCTGCCGCTTTTTTAAGTAACAGTAAAGAAGGATACAGACACCGACACCGAAATACAGCCCCACCATAACATAGAACAGGCTGTGCAGGGGACCGTACTCCTTCGTGACCAGCAGACCTCCGGCCGTTTTCACGACCGTGATCTCACGGTAAAAGAAAGGATAATGGCCGATGGAAAGAATTCCGACGAACATCAGCAGGTTCAGCGTAAAGCTGGCGGTACGTACCCACCGGCTCACCCGGATGCGGCAGAGGTTGAGCACGCACATGGTGATAACCCATGGCAGCATACAGCCGGCAAAATAGATCAGCTTCTGCGCCGTAAGATACAGCTCCGCATTATTGAACATGGAGGCATAGAAAAAATTGTTCAGCGGGATCAGCAGAAAGATGATCGTAATATTGACATCGTAATGCCTGTGCCACCAGAAAATATAGATCAGTGACAAAAGAAGCGATACGAGGAAACAGACGTTATAAAATACCATACTTCACCGTCCTCGGGAAAATCCGGACCCGATCCCCGCGAAGCGGGATGCGGGTCCGTCAATTATGAAAACTCTGTGTGTCACTCCCAAAAAAGCAGGGGGTACGGTCCGCTTCCGGAATCTCCGAAAAAGCCGATATCCTGTATGTACTCAGGTCAGGGCCGCAGTGATGATCGCCATGGAGTAGACCTCCAATGCGTTACAGCCGCGGGACAGATCGTTGATCTGCGCGTTCAGTCCCAGAAGGATGGGACCGTAGGCTTCGAAATTACCCATGCGCTGTGCGATCTTGTAGCCCAGGTTTCCGGAGTTGATATCCGGGAAGATAAAGGTATTGGCATAGCCGGCCACCTTGCTGCCGGGTGCCTTCTGCCTCGCCACACGGGGCGATACGGCAGAGTCAAACTGGAACTCACCGTCGATCGGCACATCAGGGAACTCTTCCCTTGCCTTGGCGGCGGCGTTGCGCATCTTGTCCACGGAATCTCCCTTGCCGCTCCCCCAGGTGGAATAGCTCAGGAATGCCACCTTGGGATCGATGCCGAAGATCCTTGCACAGTTGATGGTCTCGCCGCAGATCTCCACCAGCTCGTCTTCGCTGGGCTGGATATTGATGGCGCAGTCCGCCATGGCCAGAACCTCGTTTTCACCGGTCGCACCGGGACGCACCAGGATAAAGCAGGAGGAAACGATGGAATTGCTGGGCTTGGTCTTGATGATCTGCAGGGCCGGACGCACCGTATCCGCGGTGGAATAGGTAGCGCCGCCCAGAAGACAGTCGGCTATACCCATCTTGACCAGCATGGTCCCGAAATAATTGCGCTGCTGCATAAAGGTCTGCGCCTTTTCCGGCGTCATGCCTTTTTCCTTGCGGATCTCGTAAAAGGCCTGGGTCACCTCTTCCAGACGTTCATATTTCTTCGGATCGATGATCTGTGCCCCGCGGATGTTGAAACCGGCATCCTCCGCAGCATTGGCCACCTCCTGCTCATCGCCCAGAAGGATCGGCGTCAGGAAGTTGCTGGCCAGAAGCCGGCTGGCTGCCTCCAGGACACGGGGATCCTCGCCCTCGGTCAGAACGATGGTCTTCGGATCCTTCTTCAGTTTGTCGATCATTGCACCAAATCCAAACATTTCATTCACCCCCTGTAATATTTTTCCGGTATTGATTTTTCGCTGTCGTTTTCGAACGGTTCCCTCGGCATCTGCCGATAATGCATCATCTCAGCCTTCCTCCGCTTTATGCGTCATACTCCGGTATACCGAAATAGCGTTCCGCATTATAATAGGAGATCCCTTCGATGAGCTTCTTCAGGCTCTTTTCATTCTCCGGATACTCTCCGCACTCCACCCATCCGCCGATGAGATTGCAGGCGATGCGTCGGAAATACTCATGCCGTGTGTAGGAAAGGAAGGAACGGGAATCCGTCAGCATACCGATGAAATTTCCGAGAACGCCCAGGTTTCCGAGCGACTTCATCTGTTCCTCCATGCCGTCCCGGTTGTCCAGGAACCACCAGGCAGCGCCCAGCTGCATCTTTCCCGGGATCCCGCTCCCCTGGAAGGCTCCCAGCAGGGTGGCCAGCTGGTTGAAATCATTATGATCCAGTGAAAACACGATGGTCTTCGGCAGTTCTTCCGTTTCGTCCAACGCAGAGAAGAACGCCGCCAGCTCGTTATAGCAGCTGCTCTTTGCGATCACATCATAGCCCGTATCCGGCCCGATCAGCTTAAACATACGCGCGTTCACATTGCGGGCACAGGAATAATGGATCTCCATCACGATGTTTTCTTTATGGTATTTCCTTGCAAGGAAAAGCAGAAGCTTGGTCTGGTAGATCTCCGCCTCTTCGCGGCTTAAGCTCTCTCCGTTCATCGCCTTTTTAAAGGCGGCATCCGCAGCCTCGTCGCTGCCCCTGCGGAACATGAAATAGTCCAGACCGTGATCGGATGCCTTGCAGCCGCGGGCTTTGAAGTAGTCCACGCGCTGCGAGAGCGCTTCGCACACCTCCTGCGCGCTCTCCAGACTCGTCTTCCCAACGCTTGCCGCAAGCTTTCCGATATATTCCGCAAAACCCGGCTTGGTGAGATTCACGGCTTTGTCCGGACGGAAGCTGGGGCAGACGAAAAAGCCCTTCTCTTCCTTTGCCAGCTTTTCATGCCATTCCAGACTGTCTGTGGGATCGTCCGTGGTCCCCACAAAACGTACGCCGGACTTTTTGATGATACCGCGGGCCGAAAAGCCGGGATCGTTCTTCAAAAGCTCCGCCGCATTATCCCATACGACTTTTGCATTGTCCGCCGTGAGCGGCTCATTGACGCCGAAATAGCGCTGCAGCTCCAGATGGGACCAGTGATACATCGGATTCCCGACAGCCAGCTCCAGGGTCTTTGCAAACTCCAGGAACTTTTCGTAAGGATCGGCGTCCCCGGTGATCTTTTCTTCCGGCACGCCGTTTCCGCGCATCAGACGCCATTTGTAATGATCCCCGGCCAGGGAACCGTCCGCCTGACGTCCGCCGAGCCACAGTTCGGCGATATTTTCGTACCTCCTGTCCTCGTAGATCTCCTGCGGGGAAAGGTGACAGTGGTAATCAATGATCGGCAGCTGCTCCGCATAATCGTGATACAGACGCTTCGCCGTCTCATTATAAAGCATAAAGTCGCGATCCATAAACTGCTTCATCTGCAGATCTCCTCTATAAAGATACTCAGGACAGTGCCTGCTTCAGATCCGCGATCAGATCTTCCTTATCCTCCAGGCCGCAGGACATACGTACGAGTCCTGCAGGGATCCCTGCGGCTTCCAGCTGCTCGTCCGTCATCTGACGGTGGGTGGAGCTGGCCGGATTCAGGCAGCAGGTGCGCACATCCGCCACATGGGTCTCGATGGCGGCCAGTTTCAGTTTCTTCATAAATGCCTCGGCCGCGGGACGTCCGCCCTGCAGCTCAAAGCTCACTACGCCGCAGCCGCCATGCCCGAAATATTTCTGTGCCAGTTCATAATAAGGATCGTCCTTCAGTCCGGGGTAATGCACGGCCGTCACCTGCGGCTGTTCCTTCAAAAACTCCGCCACGGCGGTACCGTTCTCCACATGGCGCGGCATGCGCACATGCAGGCTCTCCAGCCCTAGGTTCAGATAGAACGCGTGCTGCGGCGACTGGATGCTGCCCAGGTCGCGCATGAGCTGCGCCGTTGCCTTGGTGATGAAGGCGCCCTTGCCGAATTTCTCGGCATAGGTGATACCGTGATAGGAATCGTCCGGCGTGGTCAGGCCCGGATATTTATCCGCATGAGCCATCCAGTCAAAATTCCCCGAATCCACGATGGCGCCGCCGACTGCCACACCATGACCGTCCATATACTTGGTCGTGGAATGGGTCACGATATCGGCACCCCATTCGATGGGACGGCAGCCCACGGGAGTGGGGAAGGTATTGTCAACGATCAGCGGCACGCCGTGGGAATGCGCCGCTTTGGCAAACTTCTCGATATCCAGCACCGTCAGCGCCGGGTTCGCGATGGTCTCGCCGAAGAGTGCTCTCGTATTGTCCTTAAACGCCGCATTCAGCTCTTCCTCAGTGCAGTCCGGCGAAACAAAGGTCACATCGATCCCCATCTTTTTCATGGTGACGGCGATCAGGTTGAAGGTGCCGCCATAGATGGACGAGGACGCAACGATATGGCTGCCGCATTCGCAGATATTAAAGAGGGCAAAGAAATTGGCCGCCTGTCCGGAAGAGGTGAGCATGCCCGCGCAGCCGCCTTCCATCTCGGCGATCTTGGCCGCCACATAGTCGTTGGTCGGATTCTGCAGGCGCGTATAGAAATAGCCCGAAGCTTCCAGATCAAAAAGTTTTCCCATATCCTCGCTGGTGTCATACTTAAATGTCGTAGACTGTACGATGGGGATCTGGCGGGGTTCGCCGTTTCCGGGTGTGTAGCCTCCCTGTACGCATTTTGTTCCAAGCTTCTTTTCTGCCATTTTCGTTCCCTCTCTTATTTATTTAATGATGTCACGTTTACCGTGACAGAATGCCTGCTGCCCAAAATATCGGCCCGCAGCCATACAGCAAGTGCGTGGCCCGGGTCCGAACAGTAAGCTTAATCCCCCACAGAATAGAAAATATATAGTAAAATGATACAACTTAATGATATATTTTTCAACCAATTCTCTTAATGAAATAAGCATGATCCCGCATTTTTAACTGAAATCCGGGTGCCTGAGAAAAAACCCCGGTCATTCCCTGACCGGGGTTCGTCATCTTTCGCTTACGTGAGCCACGGGGGAATCGAACCCCCGACAACTTGATTAAAAGTCAAGTGCTCTACCGACTGAGCTAGTGGCCCTTAAAAATGTAGATTTTTAAGCCTTTTTCATTTCCTGGTTCTTGATCATCACAAACAAGGCTGCTTGATCACGGTACTTGTCTTCCCGCAAAACCACTAGATTATTCTATCACCAGAGCCTGTTTCTGTCAATAAAAAAATGGCCGCTTCACGAAGCTTCACGAAGCTATCCTGCAATGATTCTTTTCTCACGATCCTCCGTCTTAACTCTCATTTTCAGAAAACAAGTATCATTACCGGGTTTTGCAGAAATGCATATCCTTTCATCTCCGGCTGATCCAAATATCACAGGAAAGGCCTGGGTTATGATGAGCTCTGTTTTTCCGAAGCTTTTGAGGAAGCTTTTATACCCAGGGACAGCGCTCCCTTCGGACAGACATGAACGCATTCCCCGCAGCGTATGCATTCGGCGCTGTCCGGCTTTTTGCTCGGATCCACGTTCATGCCGCAGGCCTTCGCGCAAAGACCGCAATGCACGCAGGCATCCCGGTCGAGATGCAGGCGGCAGATACTGACTTTCTGGAAGAGCGCGTAAAATGCCCCCAGGGGGCAGAGATATTTACAGAAAGGCCGGTAGATGAATATGGAGGCCAGGATACAGAGGATCAGGATCGCCAGCTTCCAGTAAAAGAGGCCGCCCAAAGTGGCACGCACGCCCTCATTCATCAGCGCCAGGGGAACCCCGCCTTCCAGGGTACCCACAGGACAGACATATTTACAGAAAAAGGGCACACCCTCCCCGTAGCTGCCGCGGTATATTAAAGGAAGCGCCACCACCAGAATAAGCAGGACGGCGTATTTTAAGTAGCGGAGAGCCCTGTCGGCTTTCTCCGGTACCTTCAGCTTCGGCGTGGGGATCTTGTAGAGCAGTTCCTGGATCAGGCCGAAAAGACAGAGCCAGCCGCAGACAAATCGTCCGGCAAAAAGAGCGATGGCCGAAAGAAAGCCCACCACATAGAAAGAAAAGCTCCTGCGGCGCCCGTCAAAGACCGACTGCATGGCGCCGATGGGGCAGGATCCCAGGGCCATGGGACAGGAATAGCAGTTCATCCCCGGTACGCAGACATGCTTAAGGGGCCCCGTGTAGATCTTTCCTCCCGCAAAAAGGCCGCGAAACCATCCGTTCTGGATCGCTCCCCAGCCCGCCTGTACGATTTTCCGAAGATGCTTAGCCAAGGCCGATACACTCCATGCAGATGTTGGCGCCCTTGCGGTAGACCGTCTTGGGTTCTCCCCGTACGATGCCGAAGATAAAGGCCGCAACGGACAGAAGCAGAAGGATCAGCGTCAACAGCTTCCGCATCCCGGGTCTTGCATTTTTGCTGCCTGCAGCGTCATGCTCCTCTTTCATCGGCCCACCTGACTTAAGTATGTTTCGATGGTGCTCTCCCATTCCGCTTCGGAAAGGGAACCGATCATCGGTTCATCATTCAGGATATTTCCGCAACTGTCCACAAAGAAGGTGGTGGGCACATAACCGGTATCAAAGAGGAGCATCATGTCCTCCGTCTCCACCACCAGCGGATATTTCACTCCCGTGCTCCTCGCGATATCCTTTGCCTCCGCGATCATGGAGGGATCCACGTTTCCGTCCCAGTCGGTGAGATCGCAGGTCAGCCCCACGATACCGAAACCACGGTCCGCATATTTATCCGCACAGGCTTGCAGGCCCGGCATCTCGTTGATACAGGGGCCGCAGAAGGTGCCCCACACATTGAGCATGGTCACATCGTTTTTACGGATCAGATCGCCGAGGGTCATCTTGTTTCCGTCCACATCTTCCGTCGCATAGCTCATCAGCTCCGCTTCGATCCGGCCGGTGATGACCTCCGGCTCGGGCTCTTCAGTGGGTTCCGGCTCTTCGGTGGGCTCCGGCTTCTCCGGGGCTTCCGTTGTTTCCGGCTCTGTCCGGGGCTCTTCCTTATCTTCCGGTTCCTCTTTCTTAGTGGGCTTCGCGTTTTCCTTGTTGTCTTCTCTCTGCTCCCTCTCTGCCCTCAAGTCCCTGCCGGTATCATCCCCGCAGGCGCCAAGCAGCGGCGTGACCGCCAGCAGCAGGCAAAGAAGCCCGGGTAAGAGTGCTTGGTTTCTGATGTTTTTTCTTTTCATGATCACATATCTCCTCTTTATTTCTTCATATTTTATATATCACAGAGACCGCTCATCCGCAAGCTGTTTGACAGATTCCGGCTAACATGATAATATGTGTGTATAAAGGCACTACCGCAGATGGCGGTCCGCCTTGGTTTCTAGCTACATTGAGCAACCGTTAACCTTGGTCGGGGCGGTTGCTCTTTTGTTTTCTATTTTTCACTATGTCGTAGAGCAGATTTGCCAATGCGATCAACGCATTTGCCACCGCTGCTACGGCACCGATCAAATTCAACAAATTCGCTGTCCTCTCTTTTGTCGTCCTCCTCATTGGCATCACCTCCAAAATGTCGGGAAGCCCGTACGGATTCGTACGTCTGAAAGGCAGACCGCCTGCCGCTTCTGCGATAGTACCCATATTTATTATACTCTATATAGCACGCTTGTCAATGCTTCTTTTTTTAACAAAATACCGCCCCGGGTTTCCCCGGGGCGGCTGTGTTACTTTGTTACTTTGTTGCTGTGAACCTTGTCCTTATTTCACTTTGATGGACAGGGACTTCTTCACTACCTTCGTAGAGCCTGTGAAGCTTACTTCTACCGCGATGCTGCCGCTCTTGATGGCAGTAGCTCCGGCCTTCACTTCGATGACTCCTTCTTCAGCATTGTAGAATACCTTTGCGTTGGTCTTGCTGTCGATGAACCAGCCTTCTTCACCTTCTACTGCGGTTCCGTTGGTGAACTTCACGCCTGCAGGTG
>JAEEGL012326997.1_pt1 | contig 70717 bp, 62 predicted proteins | sample 9134231 | NCBI WGS metagenome assembly JAEEGL01 (sample SAMN16246548, study PRJNA631951) | gut metagenome | biome: gut microbiome; feature: rumen; material: fiber-attached | host: Bos | place: Iran: Karaj | collected 2018-10
GTCCGTAAGGACGGATTTAGTTGAAAACCCGATGCTTGTACCGCTCCGTTCAAGCTGATTTTCATGATACTGAGGCCACCTAGAGCTACCCGTGAGTTCTACACGACGCTCTTCCGATTTGGTTGAAAGATCAGCGAGTTTATTATCAGCCATAATGTAACCTCTCGTTTTTTAATGAAATCGCGGCAGAGCCGCGGTGAAACCCTCGGACTGCAGTCCTCGGATGAAATCGTTCGCTTCGCTCACGATGAAATTAAATCCGTCCTCCAACCCGACGAAGTCGGATTTCATCACGAAGTGATTTCATCCGCGAAGTGGATTTATCCCGTCCGTAACAGGGGTCCTCCGTTGTGAACTCGTGAACAACGGGGGTTCCCGTAAGGACGGATTTAGTTGAAAACCCGATGCTTGCGCATCGGGTTTTCTAACGGAGAAGGAGAGATTCGAACTCTCGCGACGGTTTCCCGCCCTACACCCTTAGCAGGGGCGCCTCTTCACCGGCTTGAGTACTTCTCCATGTGAATTACGTTATTGAAAGTGAGATCTGCGCCGACGCGCGAGTGAAACCTCGACCGGGGCGCGGTGAGACCGGATCCTCGTCCCGACGGGACCAAATCCCGGATCCTTCTGAATATTTTCACGGTGTGAAAATATTCTGGCGGAGAGAGTGGGATTCGAACCCACGGCTCGCAGAACGAGTCACCGGTTTTCAAGACCGGCTCCTTAAACCACTCGGACATCTCTCCGTTTTGCAGCTCGTAGATTGTATGATACCACAAACCGGGAGAAATGTCAAGTTGTTTTTTAAAATATTTTACGGTATCGGAAAAATTATTTTGCCGTGTCCGCCTCTTTCCCGGCTTTTTGCAGAAGCTCTGTTATTTCCGCGGGAAAATCCTTTTCTTCGTATATTTTATAATAAACTCCGTCTCCGCGCCTTATATACAGCTTCACATAATTGTAATCCGGTATTCCGTAATCCGGGTTGTCCGCCTCCGAAAACGTGCCGTCAAAGAGCGCCGCGGCTTTTCCGGTCAGCTCCGACGGAATGTCTGTTTTGTGTCTTTCCGTTTGCTTATTGTCTCCCGTGCTTTGCAGATGCGCGTATTTATTGAGCAGATCGAAGAAATAAAACTCCGCCGTCACACCCTCGCTTTTTTCGCGCTCTTTCGTCGAATATTCGACGGCGGCGGCGAAAACGGTCGAGCCGCGCTTGTTTTCCTCTATCTCAAGCGCCTTTGCCGCGGGCAGATAATTCGCGGTCAGAAGCTGAGCCTTCGTCTCCGTGTATTTTTTGTCCGGTATCATCCTGCCCGGATTTTTTATCTGATATGCGGCGGCGAGCGCCGAGAATAACAGAAGCGCTGACAGTATTATCGCGTAAATATACGGCTTTTTCATCAATATCCCGTCTTTTTCCTGCTTCTGTTGTATTCGGAGCGCGGATTGACTATTTCGCGCCAGTCAAGATCGCCGTTGTCCAGCGCGCGTATCAGTATCTCCGCCGTGGCTATGTTGGTTGCGACGGGTACGTTGTGGATATCGCACATCCTTATCAGGTTAGCCTCCGTCTCCGACATCGGCTCCCCGTCCGAGGTGTCTCTGAAAAACAGGAGTATATCTATTTCATTGTACGCTATGCGGGAGATTATCTGTTGTTCTCCCCCGTGCGTTCCGGATAACAGACGCTCGATCTTCAATCCCGTTGCGTCCGATATATATTTTCCGGTTATGCTCGTAGCGCATAGATTGTGCTTGCTCAGTATACCGCAGTACGCAATACAGAGCTGCGTCATCAGTTCCTTTTTCTTATCGTGTGCGACGAGTGCTATTTCCATAACCGCAAACCACCTTTCATTGATATATTAGATTTTACACTAAAACGTCTATTTTGTCAATACCTTTTTTCTCTTAACTTTGGATACGCCGTACAGCACGGGCACCGGGCGGCTGTTCGTGTCGCTGCACGTGAGTCTTTGCACCGTATTGTCAAAAGCCTTTGACGAAATGAATTCCCCTCCGTCCGCAAGCACGCCCTTTTCCTGTGCGAACATAAGCGTCCTGTCGTACGGAATAACCCCTAAAAGCGGCGTTTTTGTCGCGTCTATCATCGAGATTATGCCTGCGCGGCGGTCTTCGCTTACCGACACCGCGTCAAAGCAGTTTATCAGAAGTCTGCATTCAAGTCCGCTTTCCCTCAGGCTTTCCGCCGTTTTCTCCGCGCCTCTTACAGACGCGGGGTTGTGAGTGGAGACGACTATCGCAAGATCGGCGCAGAGACGCGCGGCGGCGAGCGTCGGCGAATCGGCTCCGGGTGTGTCGAGTATCGCGTAATCGTATTTATCGCAAATCGCCTTTAATCTCTCCGCAAACCCGGAAGGCTGTATCTCGTCCGTATTTTTGAACGGGGCGGGGAGCAGGAAAAGGCAGGGATTTGACGGAAATTTCACCGTGCAGTCCTCCGCGTCCCGTCTGCCCGATACGGCGTCCGATACGTCGAACAGCACCCTGTCCTCACATCCCGTTATGAGATCGAGCGTGCCGAGGTCAAAATCAAGATCGCACAAAAGCGTTCGTTTGCCCGTTTTTGCGAGCTTTGACGCTATATTCGCGGCAGCCGTGGATTTGCCGACGCCGCCCTTGAATGACGTAATAAGTATTATCAAAGCCATATCCGCCTCAATATCTGTCTTTTATGGACTTGCATATCTTATCCGATATTTTGACAGCCGCCGCGTTTTCGTCAAGCAGAGACTTTATCTTTTCCTCCGATACCGACGCGGCGTATTCGTCGGCGAAGTTGAGCGCCGCCGTAAGTCTGACCACGTCGTTCGGCGAGACGTCGTTTCCGTATATCCTGTGACAGTACGTTTCCGCCGTGTCGTTCTCACGTGAGCCGCGGAGCGAGCCGAGATCGGAGAAGTAGTTTATCGCGGCGTTCCTGCCCGCGTCCGTTATCGCTTTGCCCTCTTCGGTCGCCGCGTCGCGCAGTATGAGCATACGCGTTATCTTATCCGCGGCGGCATTCATGATCTCGTCGTCGTGCTCGTCGTTATGTTCGGCGTCGCCGAAATACGCGTTTTTTTCGTTTATGAACATCACGCGCATATAAGCGGAGGTTATCCTCTCACCGTTGTATTCAGCCGCGAACTCCGTCCTGAACGTGAGAAATATCGCGAGTATCGAGCCCGCCGCGAGAAGTGAGCTTATGAGTATGAGCAGCCATTTCGGCAAAAACCCGCCGTTCTTGCCCAGATGCACCTTGTTTTCCTTGCCCTCGCGCAGACGCTTTATATTCGTGCGGTGCTTCCATACGATGATAAGACAGACAATAATCATCGGTATTATGACAAGGTTCTGCATACCGATGAATCTTGAAAGCACTATCGGCATAAGGAGCGCGCAGACGACGGAGCCGAGCGAGATGTATTTGGAGAACGCCACGATGACGAAAAACACCGTGAAGCAGATCAGAAACACCTTAGGAGAGCAGATGAGGATGACGGTGGCGAGCGATAAAACGCCCTTTCCGCCCTTGAATCTGAACCATACGGGCCACATATGACCGAGCGTGGCGGCAAGCCCCGCGAGAAACGCGCCCGTCTGTCCGAGCGCAAGCGCTCCGATCAGGCAGGATATCGCGGTTTTGCCGATATCGCCGACAAGCGTTATTATCGCCGCCTTTTTTCCGTACGTGCGCAGTACGTTCGTCAGACCCGCGTTTCCGCTCCCGCTTTCACGTATGTCTTTTCCGTACATCTTCTTTGATACGAGTATGGCGGAGTTGATGCCGCCGAGAAGATAACCCGCGGCGCAGATAAGTATGAGAGCGATTATGAAATATGCGGTCCCCGTTTTTCCCGCGAGATACAAAAAACCGTAATTAAGAAGGTCTCCCAATGAAAAAGCCGGAATATTGTTCATATCATTCACCGCGCTCCCTTATTATCAGCTTTATCGGAACGCCGCGGAAACCGAAGGTCTCGCGCAGACGGTTTTCCAGATAACGCTGGTACGAAAAATGAAACAGCTTTACGTTGTTGCAGAATATCACGAACGTCGTCGGCTGTATCGCCGTCTGCGTCATGTAATATATTTTGAGACGTCTGCCCTTGTCTGACGGGGGCTGTACGCGCGTCGTTGCGTCAGTCAGAAGATCGTTCAGCATTCCCGTCGTGGCGCGGAACGTCGCCTGACCGTAAACGTAGTTTATATGCTCGAAAAGCTTGTTGAGCCTTTGTCCCGTCTGTGCGGAAACGAATATGAGCGGAGCGTACGTCATATAGGAAAGAGCGGTGTAAATCTTTTCCGTGAATTCCTTTACGGTGTCGTTGTCCTTTTCAACCTTGTCCCATTTGTTCACGACTATTACAGAGGCTTTCCCCGCCTCGTGCGCTATACCGGCTATCCGCTCGTCCTGCTCGGTAATACCCTCCGACGCGTCTATCATTATAAGACAGACGTCGGCGCGGTCAACCGCGGCTTTTGCGCGGAGCACGCTGTAACGCTCGATGTTGTCGGAGATCTTTGACTGCCGTCTTATGCCCGCCGTGTCTATGAACGTGTATTTGCCGTATTCGTTTTCCACGTAAGCGTCCACCGCGTCGCGCGTGGTGCCGGGAACGTCGGAAACGATCATCCTGTTCTGTCCGATTATCCTGTTAACGATCGAGGATTTGCCGGCGTTCGGCTTGCCTATGACGGCGACCTTTATGCTGTCGTCCTCTTCCGTCACGCCGTCGTCGTCCGGGCATTTTTCGAGTATCGCGTCAAGCAGATCGCCCGTGCCCGTACCGGACATGGACGATAACGGTATCGGATCGTCCGGAAAACCGAGCTCGTAGAATTCGTAATATTCAAACGGCAGATTGCCGACGTTGTCTATCTTGTTCACCGCGACGATGACGGGCTTTTTGGATTTCTGGAGCGTCCGCGCTATCTGCACGTCGTCCGCGGTCAGACCCGCGCGGCTGTCCACCATGAAAACTATCACGTCCGCCATATCTATGGCTGTTTCAGCCTGCGCGCGCATATGACGTAAGATCTCGTTATCGGTTTTCGGCTCTATACCGCCGGTATCGGTTATCAGGATCGTCCTTCCGTTCCATTCGACTTCGGTATATATGCGGTCGCGCGTAACGCCGGGCGTGTCGTCAACTATCGCCAGACGCTTTCCCGCCAGCTTGTTGAACAGCGTGCTTTTGCCCACGTTGGGTCTGCCTATTATTGCTACAATCGGTTTTGACATTATTTATCTCCGTTTATCAATTCAAAATTATGAATTCAAAATTAAGATGTCGGCTAAGCCGACGAATTTTTACCTTCTCCTTTTGGAGAAGGGGGACCGTTTACGGTGGATGAGGCGAACACCATTCCCGCAGATAAACGGTCAATCCGCTTATTCATGCAAGAGGTCAATTACTCTTTACCGCCGCCATCCGATTTTAAAAGCTCGCGTAATTCTTCCGTATTATAAGATTTATACGGCTTATCCTTTAATACGGTATCCGTTGTATCTGGTATAAGTTTAATAAGTTTTTCAACATCAAGGCTTTCGCAAAATGATTTTGCTTTTTCGTCCTTTTTATCATTACACACGGCGAATATAAATTCTCCGCTTTCCCAATCCATCGCAAAGCTGCTATATACCTTAAGCGAATCGACGTTGAATATATTATCCTGTTCGCTGATCAAGGTTTCATACAGAAACTCAAAAATGGCGTCGCGCCCGATTTTTAAAATCCTGACCTCGTTATCTTTCATTTTATTGCAATATTGTTCCTCATTTAAAACTTAAAATTATGAATACTTAATTTTTTAACGATTTCTGTTACCGCCGTCGCGTCGGACGGTACGGAGTACACGGGTACGCCGAGCTTTTCCGAAAGCCCGGACACCGTCATATCGTCAAGGAAAACGTCGTCGCCGGAGCGGAGCATGACGGACGGGATGAAGACGCATTCGCCTTTGTCCGCGTCCCTGAGCTGAGCCGCTATATCGCGCCCCACGACGAGACCGGATACGGTCACGCCGCCGCCGAAGAATTCGTTTTTTATCATTTTAACGGAAAGCTCCGCTCCCGTCTTTTTGTTTATCATATCCGCAAGATCTGTTATGACGCCGTACGCCGCCTCGCCCGTTACGAGCACGGCTTTTCTTCCGCTGAGATCGCAGCTGACGTTTTTTATCTCATACGGCAGCTCGTCGTACATACAGGAGACCATACCGACGCCGTTTTCGTACTGCGGATACCCCTCGTAATATGAAGCCTTGTGAAGCTTTACGCCGCCGCGTATGTAAAACTCGTCCGCGGCGAAGAATATGCGGCTTCTGTGCTTTTTGAAACACGCCGCGGCAAAGCTTTCCACCTGCTTTATGACTTCGCGGCAGTCCCCGGGCGTGAACGGCTCTATCGGATAAAGATCCCGTCTGTGCGCCGTAAGTCCGCAGGGGACTATCGAAACGCTCTGAAGAGCGGGGAACAGAGCTTCAAGATCCGTCATGCTCTTTTGCAGATGCTCTTTGTCGTTTATGTTCTTGCAGAGGACTATCTGTCCGTTCATCGTTATGCCCGCGTCCGCGAATCTGTGCATTATTGAAAGTACTTTTCCCGCGTTTTTGTTCTTCATCATGAAAACGCGGAGCTCCGGCTCGGTCGTATGCACGGATATATTTATCGGCGAAAGGTGCATTTTACAGACGCGGTCTATCTCTTCGTCGCTGAGATTCGTCGTCGTTATGTAGTTTCCCTGCAGAAACGACAGACGGTCGTCGTCGTCCTTGAAATAAAGCGAATCGCGGCAGCCCTTCGGCATCTGGTCGATAAAGCAGAATATACAGGCGTTTCTGCACCTCTGCTTTTTGTCCATCAAATACGTTTCAAATTCAAGACCCGGGTCCTCGTACTCGTCCTTTTCCACCTCCGCCGTCAACAGCTCGGGACCTCTGTGCAGAAGCATTTTTATGCGCGGCTCCGTCATGTAAAAACGGTAATCAAGCACGTCGTTTATCCTATGACCGTCGATATCTATCAGAATATCGCCCTTTTTCACGCCCGCTTTGTCTGCGGCGGAGCCGGGTATCACGTTAACAACCGTTACCATACCGCGCGGTGATCCTCTCAATGCATAATTATTTATTTTATTATACCTGAAATAATACGCAAATCAACTCTTATTTCGTAAACATTTGAAAATTTTAGCGTCGGGACGCCGCAAAATGCACACGGGACGACAAATATTCACAAAAAATTTAAAATTATCTTTTTTTGGCTATTGACAATCCGCAAACTTGAATGTATAATATTTCGTACGGCTTAAAGCCGACGGTGTACAAATCTTAATTTTCGGAGACGGATATGCAGATAAACCTTTCGCCCATCATAAACGGTGAAGTTAAAGAACTCCCTTTCAATTTCACGCAAAGCGTTTCGGGCGAGGCGTCTGAGATCTATTTCAAGGGGCTTGATCTGACACCTGCCGGCGATATTGAAGTAAGCGGGAAAATCAGCGAAATATCGGGTTATTACGAGCTTGACTGTAAGATCAGGCTGCCGTATGAAACGCACTGCAGCCGCTGCGGCAAAGCTTTTTCACAGCTTTACGAATGCGGGATGCGCCGCATAGTGTCGGCGCAGGCGGAGCGCGGAGACGACGAGGAATATATCATATACGCTGATCGCACGCTTGAGCTTGACGGTCCGGTCTGCGAGGAGCTTTCCATCAGCTTCCCGTCAAAACCGTTGTGTAAGACGGACTGTCGCGGTCTGTGTCCCGTGTGCGGACAGGATCTGAACGAGGGTGACTGCGTTCACAGTCACGAAAATAATCAAGAGAAAGACACTTTATAAGGAGGTGCGGATAAATGGCGGTACCGAAGAGAAAGGTCAGCAAGGCAAGACGTGACAGAAGGCGTTCCAACGTCTGGAAGCTCGATATGCCCGGTATGACGAAATGCCCCAAATGCGGCGAGTACAACCTGAGCCACAGAGTGTGCAGAGCTTGCGGATATTATGACGGCAAGCAGATAATAAAGGTAGAAGACTGATAACAAAACGGAGTTCCTTCACGGTAAGCCCGTAAGGAACTCTTTTTGTCAAATTTTAAAATAAAGGCAGCGCCGGAATGTGCTTTCAGCCGTTCAGCGCTTCCCGTGGAGCTCCGTCCCCCGATGCGGCGTGATATCGCCGCGGGCGCCGTTAGGTCGGCGGTCGTGCTTGCGTACGGCGGGCAGAGGAAAGTGCCGTGAAAATCGTGCCGCAACGTCAATTGCCGTATAGTCGGAATGCTTGGCGGAGCTTAATACCGGAATGCGTTTCCCGTGAGGCGGGGAAACGGGTTTTACGACTGCAAGAACGGGTTTCCCGTTTCCTTTTGTCGTACAAAAACAAGCATCAAAACAGCCTTACGGCTGTTATTTTTTATTAAAGGAGAAAAACCAATGAAAAAATTCAAAGCGGCGCTGTCGCTGATCCTTATCGCGCTTATGCTCGGTTCTCTCACGGTATGCTTTGCGGCGACCGAGGAAAAACCCTACGCGTACGTTAACGTTTACGACGGAAAAGATCTTGTTCTGTCTATGTATAAGGTACAGAAGACGGACGAGGACGGAGACGGCAGCTGGACTATTAACGACGCGCTTTTATCCGCTCACAAGACAAAATGCAAGGACGGCTTTGCGTCCGTTAAATCGGACTGGGGTCTTTCCATAGTAAAGCTCTGGAACGATGAGAGCGGCAGCTTCGGATACTACAAGAACAACGCCATGGTCATGACCGACCTTACCGAAAAGCTGAGCGAGACCTCGCACGACGTCGTTTACGCTTTCGTTTATTCGGACAAGCAGGGCTTCTCCGACGCTTACTCGTTCTTTGACGAGTCTGTGTTTGAAGGCGATCAGGGCGACAAAAAGACTCTCACTCTGAATTACGTTGCGTTTGACGAGAACTTCAATCCGCAAAACGTACCGTTGGCGGACGCTACCGTATATTTTGACGCCAAAAAGACGGAATTCAAAACCGACGAGAACGGCAAGGTGGAAATAGAGCTTCCCGCTCACAGCACGATAATTTCCGCCAAAAAGGACGGCATGACTCTGATACCGCCCGTTACCAGATTCAACAGGACGGAAATGACCGGCTCGCCCGCGCTCATAATCGTTATAATCGTATCGGTCGTACTCATCGCCGTAGTCACCTGCGTGATGATATTCACTAACAAGAAGAGAAAAGCCGGTTGAAAAAAACAATAAGCATCATCCTCGCGGTCCTGAGCATTTTTACTCTTGCCGCGGGGATTTCGGTTAATGCGGCGGATACCGCTCTTTCCGACGGGCTGAAAGCCTTATACGCCGATCTTGCCGAGGATCCCGAAAATGGCTGTTTTTCGGCGATCGCCCTGCGTCAGAACGACGCTGCGCTCGATCTTACGGAGTTCGGAAAGCTTATTGCACGGAAGGAAGTGCCTAAAAACACCGTTACCGCCATGAAATACGCGCTGACGGTATACGCGTGCGGCGTTACGGGCTCCGCATACGACGCGCTTGACAAAAAGTCGATAAAAGAGGCGGAGAGCACTTCCGCGCTCGTTTTCTCGCTTCATTTATACAATACCGGTTACGATACGGGTATGGATAAGGACGAGCATCTGGACAGACTGCTTTCGCGCGCGCTCCCGTCGGGCGGCTTTCCGACCGTCGGCAACACGCCGGATATCGATATGACCGCCATGGCTATCCAGGCGCTCTCACCGTACAAGACGGATGAAAAAGCGTCTAGGGCGATAGATAAAGCGCTGTCATATCTTTCCTCACAGCAGACGGATACGGGCGCGTTCATATATTTCAACAGCGAGAACAGCGAAAACTGCTCTCAGGTGATACTCGCGCTCTCTTCGCTCGGAATAGACGGAAGATATGACGAAAGATTCATAAAAAACGGCGTATCCGTATACGACGCGCTTTTGTCATACAGACTTGAAGACGGCACGTTCGAGCACGTTCACGGCGGCGGCAAAAACAGCGCCGCGACGGCGCAGGCGTACTGCGCTCTCGTGAACAACGAAAGGCTCGCTCCGTTCTATGTCATAAATGCGCCCGAAAAAACGGTAAAGATGAAAAAAACTCTTCCGTTCAATATGACCGCGGCGGTCGTTATATGCATATGCGCTCTGGGCGTGATCGTCTGCGCAGTGATGCTGATAATGAAGCGCAAACGGGTGATCGATTATATTATCGTCGCGGCGGTGACGGCGGCGCTCGCCGTTTATATCGGCGTTTCCGGCGTCGCCTCGGGCAGAGAATACTTTGAAAGCGCCGGGGACGTAGAGGCGACGGGATATATAACGTTTTCCGTCGACTGCTCGCTCGTATCCGACAGAGAACTGATAAAACCGGAGACCGTCGGCATAACCGACGGCGATACGGCTTATTCCGTACTCGTCCGCGTATGCCGCGCGCACGGTCTGACCGTAGTCAACTCCGGCTCGAAGCTGACGCCGTACATCTCGGGCGTCGGAGATTTATACGAAGCCGAATACGGACCGACCTCCGGTTGGGGTTATAAGGTGAACGGCTCCGCTCCGTCCGTCGGAGCGGGCTCGTACACGCTGTCCGACGGCGACACGCTTGAATGGCTGTACGTTCCGGACGTAAGCCTGCTCGGTGACTGATATGATCTGGTTCAAAAGCTGTAATCCCTATATCACGCTGTTATATTTTCTCTCTGTAACGGCGCTATCCGCGGTATACAACAATCCGCTTTACACCGCCGTGACGCTCGCCTCTGCTTTGTGTATGTTTATAATGTGCCGCGGACGCGGAAAAACCGCCTTCGGCTTCTTTATGATATTTCTTCTGACATTCATAGTCAATCCCATAATATCGAAAAAAGGGGCGACGCCGCTCATATTCATAGGAAGCGACCCGATAACGCTCGAGGCTCTGATATACGGACTCAATTCCGCGTCTCTCATAGCCGCCGTTCTGTTTCTGTTTTACTGTTTTACGGATATAACGGATTCTGAAAAGCTGATGTATATGCTTTCCCCGTTTTCTGCGTCGTTTGCGCTTACCGTTTCCGCGGTGCTCCGCTTCTTCCCGCTTTACGTAAGGCAGGCGGAGCAGATATCGGAACAGCAGACTGCGGCGGGAGTACGCGGAGGCGGCAGTATCCCGGAAAGGGTGAGATACGGCGGCAGGATCTTCTCGGCTCTTTCAACGTGGGCGCTTGAAAACGGGATAGTCACCGCAGATTCAATGGAATGCCGCGGTTACGGCACGGGACGGCGCTCGTTCTATTCCGCGTACGGCTTCAAAAAAAGCGACGGCGCGTTTCTTCTGACCGAGATACTTCTTATCGCCGGCGCGGTCATACCGTCGTTTTTCACCTCCTGCACGTATGAGTATTATCCCGGCCTCAGGTTTCCCGAGGTCAACGCTTTGTTCATAACCTCGGCTTCATGCTACGCCTTACTTGTGTTTTTACCACTCATATTTGAAATAACGGATAAAATAAAATGGAAATTCTTACTGTCAAAGATCTGAGCTTTACGTATAAAAACGCCGGCGCGCCCGCGCTGTCAGACGTATCGTTTTCCGTGTCGGAGGGCGAATTCGTGACGCTGTGCGGTCCGACGGGCTGCGGCAAATCAACGCTTCTGCGCCTTATAAAGAAAGAGCTCACGCCCGGCGGCGAGCTTTCCGGAGAGCTGTTGTATAAAGGCGAACCGGTAAAAGGGCTGCCCGGGCGTGTCAGCGCGGAGCAGATCGGCTGCGTGGTACAGCGTCCCGAGGAACAGATAGTCTGCGACAGAGTAAGCGGAGAGCTGTTTTTCGGAGCGGAGAGCCTGGGATATCCGCGCGATAAGGCGTACAGACGCGCAGCGGAGGTTTCGTCGTTCTTCGGCTTCAACGACGTGTTCGACAAAAAAACGCCCGAGCTTTCGGGCGGTCAGAAGCAGCTTCTGGCGCTTGCGTCCGTCCTTGTCACGTCGCCGTCGCTCATACTGCTCGACGAGCCGACCTCGCGTCTCGATCCCGTCGCCGCGGCGGATTTCATATCCATGCTCGCAAGGATAAACAGACAGCTCGGAACGACCGTGATAATAGCCGAGCACAACACGTCGCTTTTGCTCGAGCATACGGATAAGCTCATATTTCTGGAGGACGGAAAGATTACCGCGTGCGGTACGCCGCGCGGCGTGCTTGAAACAAAGCCGTCTCATAAAGTGCTTTCCGATATGCCTGCGCCCGTGCGCATGTTTTTCGAGAGCGGAAAAACGGGCGAATGTCCGCTCACGGTCAAGGAGGGGCGCGCGGTTTTCTCGGATATGGAAGAGCAGCGAAGCCGCGATACGACGTACGGCGAAAAAGAGGTGCTGACGCTCAAAAACGTGTATTTTCGCCACAAAAGAGACGGGATTGACGTATTAAAAGGGCTCGATATGACCGTTCACGAGGGTGAGATACGCTTCATTTTCGGCGGCAACGGCTGCGGCAAAACAACGCTTCTGCGGTGCGCCGCGGGGCTTGCGAAGCATTATTCAGGCGACGTGCGCGTATTTGACAAAAAAATCTCCGCTTACAAAAACGGAGAGCTGTACGAAAACAAGGTTTCAATGCTATACCAGGACGCGACGTGCGTCTTCACGCACGAAACGGTTGGCGGCGAGTTCAGGGGCGTTGATATTTCCGGTCTTCCGTACGATATATCGGGCCTGCTTGACCGTCATCCGTACGACGTCTCGGGAGGCGAGCTGCAGATGGCGGCTCTCTGCCGCGTGCTTTCGACGGGTCCGCGTCTCGTCTTTCTTGACGAGCCGACGAAAGCAATGGACGCGGCGGCTAAAAGGATATTCGTAAATACCGTGCTGAAATTGAAGGAAAACGGCGTTTCTTTCGTTATTTCATGCCACGATACGGAGCTTGCGGCGGAGTGCGCGGACACCTGCTCCATGATGTTTGACGGAAAGCTGATATGCACCTGCAAAACGGAGGATTTTCTGCGTGAAAACAGATTTTACACAACGGATAAATGCAGAATGACTGGCGGTAAACTGATATGACGGTCATAGAAAACAAAAACGCGAGAAACGTCATACGCGTGCTCACTCCCGTTATACTGACCGCCGTCGCCGTACTCTGCGCGCTGTTTGCGTCGGATGGCAGAAAATACGCGGTCATAACGGTCATAGTGACGCTTCTCACGCTGATACTGTTTCTGTCGGGCTTCGACAGTAAAAGAATAGGTTCGAGGCGGCTCGTTCTGGGCGCCGTTTTCGTCACGCTCGCCGTGGCGGGCAGATTCATACCTCAGCTCAAACCGCTGACCGCGCTCGTTATCATAAGCGGAATGTTCACCGGCGCGGAGACGGGCTTTCTCGTCGGCGCGGTAGCCGTGCTCATATCCAATATCTTTTTCGGAAACGGTCCGTGGACGCCGCTGCAAATGGTGGGAATGGGTCTTATAGGATTTTTTGCGGGAGTTTTCTCAAAGCCGCTGCAAAAGAAAAAGATCGCGCTTATCATATACGGCGTTTTGTCCGGCGTATTTTATTCAATGTTTATGGATATATGGACGACCTGCTCCGCGACAGGTTCGCTTCTTCTTTCCGATTATCTGAAATCCGTTGCCGCGGCGCTTCCGTTTACGGCCATATACTCTGTTTCAAACGTGATATATCTGCTTCTGCTTGAACCGCCGTTTCACCGTAAGCTCGGCAGGATAAGGGAAAAATACGGATTATGAACGCGCTTGATAAAAGAAAAAGGGCGCAGAGGAGATCGCTCCTCTGCGCCGGTTTTTTTTAGTCAAACTTTTCTTTTACGTTTACTTTGATTATCATTTCCGTTTTGTTTCCCGTCAGATCCGTTGACGTCAGAGTCAGCTCGTGTTCGCCTTGCGTAAGCCTGCCTGACCTGTCAAGCGCGCCGTCGGACCAGCGCTGGATCACTATAGCATCGTCTTCGTTGTCCGACGCGGTGAATTTCAGCGCCGGGATACATCCCGTCACGGTGTTTATTTCGGTACAGCCGAAGTTGATCACGGGCGCTTCCGTATCCTTATCGGTAACCGTAACGTTCAGTTTTATCTCGGATTTGTTGCCAAAGCTGTCCTTTGCAGTGAGATAACAGACGTGTACTCCCTTAACGGGCAGGCCGTCGCCGTCAAGCGCTCCGTCCTCCCATACCGTCTTTACGTTAACCTCGCGCTTTTCATCCTCGTCGTACGCCGTCGCGTTAAGTAAAAGCGGTTTGCCTGCCGTCATCGTAACGTCCGTTTTTCCGTCGTACGTTATGACGGGCGGATTGGTATCGGTCTCCGTAAATTCAACGGATACAAAGTCGATATACGATACGGTGTTGAAATTGCCGGAATAGTAGCGGAAGCCGAAGCCGAATTTGCCGAGATTTCCGTTACCGTTCATAAGCTTGGACAGCTCCGCGCCCTCAAGCGTTATGTCGTTCCATTCGTCGGGCTTTTTCGCCTCGTATCTCATGACCCACGATAAACCCGCGTCTATCGTGATCCTGACCTCTTTCGTGACTGATGGATAATACACGCGCATACGGAGAGATTTGATTATTGACGCGGGTATCTCTCTGTCGCTGAAATCAACGGTTATTCCGGACGCGGAGTTTTCGCCTTCAAGCCTCATCACATAGCCCGAAAATCCCCGCGGCACGTCCTCCGGCGCGTCGCTTTCCGTGTATACGTCCATTTTACTGTGCGAGTACGCGGCGTACTTCGCGTCGTGCGGGGCGTACGGTATCTCGTCCTTCACGCCGTCCGTCTGATTTGAAGCGAGGGCGCAGAGAGGGAGAAGGGAGAAGGTAAGTAATACGGATATGATCCTTCGTATTTTCATATCGTCACCCCTCCTCAAGCAGATTGGCGCGTATCGCGTCTATTTCCGCATCTGTCAGATCGAGGCTCAGCATAAACGCGCGCGTCGCCTCCGAAAGAGACTTGTCTTTTGCATACGACTGCACCGTTTTTCTGAAACCGTCAAGGTTGTTCCTCGTCATTGAAGACGGTACGGCGCTGTCCACGTAACCGCCGCAGTCCGAGAAGAAGGAAACCTCGTAATCCATCGTTATATCGTTCTTCGACACGCCGCAGAGCGCAAGGAGAAGGAACGCGAGCGTTCCCGTCCTGTCGCGTCCGAGCGAGCAGTGAAAGTATACGGGATAATTGTCCGCGTCCGCAAAAACGCGAAGCTCGGCTGCAAGATCCTTTTTGTAATCATTTTCAAACGAATGCTCGTACCACGGACCCGACACGGAAACGTATTTTATCCCCTCTCCGAGAACGGACGGACCCTTGTTCGTATTGCTCCTTAAATCAAGCTCCGTTTTTACGCCGAGCACGTTCACAAGCTTGTTTATCCCGTCCTCCGTTATCCGCGCGAAATCCGCGCCGCGGTAGACCACGCCGCGTTTTACGCGCTTTCCGTCCTCCGTTTTGTAGCCGCCTATGTCGCGGGCGTTTGACACGCCGTCTATCGCCACCGTGCGCGGAGCGTACATCGTCGTAAACGAGAACACGGCTGATCTTTCCGTCCTGTCGCCGTATTCCGCCGCGACCTGCCAGAAATAAGTCTCGTCCGCGAAAAGATCAAAAACGGCAGCGTCGGACGTCGAGCAGAGATATACTGTCGGATTTTCCATTTTTTCGTCGTCCGATATCAGTACGTGGCTGTAAAGCGCCCCGTCCGCGTTTTCCCACTGCAGAACGACCGGTACGGGTTCGCACTTCTCCGTCAGATCGGCTATCTTGTCAAGCTTTGCGGCTCTGTAATTCTTCGCCCATTTCGTCATCTCCTCGTTTAAAAGCGAAACCGTTTCTCCGTTTTTCGGATAAACCGCCGCGATCTCCTTCGGAGGCTCCGTCACAGGCTCCGTTTCCGTCGCTTTTTCCGTCGTATCGCCGGGCTTCGCCGTCGTCGTTTCCGTATCCTCGTCGGGTTTTTCACCGCAGCCGGAAAACGACAGCGTCATTGCGGCGAGCAGAAGAACGGAAACAAAAGATCTTACGGGTCTTTTACGTTTCATAAGTCACGCTCCTTTGTTTTGTTGACTTATTATAACGCTGAAAGTTCGTTTTTTCAAGAGGTTTTTTATAAAAATTTATACGGAGAGCATTTCGCGCAGTTTTTCGTATATCTTTTTCTCCGTGCGCGATACCTTGACCTGCGACAGCCCGAGCGCGTCCGCCGTCTGCTGCTGTGAATAGTCGCGGAAATAGCGCAGATATATTATTTTCTGCTCCGTTATATCAAGCTTTTTCACCGCGTCGCGCAGGGACAGCTGCTCGCAGAGATCGTCTATCCCGTCCTCCCCGGAGGAAACGGCGCCCTCGAGCGTTACGTTTTCGTCGTCGCCGACGGTCTCGGAGAGGGAGTGCATCGGGTACGCAGATTCAAGCGCCTCCGTCAGCTCCTCCTCGGTCGTTTCACAGAGCTTTGCAAGCTCGGAAATATGCGGTTCGTAACCGTGCTCGGATACGAATTTTTCTTTCTGTTTCATAGCGTTCTGAGCCGTGCGCTTTACCGTGCGGCTCACCTTTATTATGCCGTCGTCGCGCAGAAAACGCCTTATTTCGCCGATGATCAGCGGTACGGCGTATGTGGAAAACACCGTGCCGAACGACGCCTCGTAGCTTTTTATCGCCTTTATCATCCCAACCGCGCCTATCTGAACGAGATCGTCGTATTCAACGCCTCTGTCCGCAAAGCGCGGGACGATGCTCCGTATAAGCCCCATGTTCGTGCTCACAAGCTCGTCCATGGCGGCTCTGTCGCCTTTCTGAGCCTTTACTATAAGCTCCGTGTTTCTGGAATAATCGTTCTGCTTTTGTTCTTTCATCGAAAGCCTCCGCGTCGGGCGGTCCTGTCGTCACCGCCTGAGATATTTTTCCATAAACACTACCGTACCGCGCCCGACCCTCGAGCTTACCTTCAGCTTATCGCAGAAGCTCTGCATTATCGCAAAGCCCATGCCGCTCCGCTCGCCGTCCCTGTCCGTCGTGTAAAGCGGAGTCATGGCGAGCGCGACGTCCGGTATGCCGCAGCCCTTGTCCGCTATCCTTACGGTCAGTCTGCCGTCGCCGTACAGCCGCGCGTTTATGTAGATATCGCCGCTTCCTCCGCGGTACGCGTGGACGACGCAGTTTGTCACCGCCTCGGAAACCGCGCAGCGTATGTCCGCAAGCTCCGTCACCGTAGGATCGGCGCGGGAGGCGAAATGAGATATGCATCCCCTTGCGACAGCCTCGTTTTCGGGGAGCGCGGAAAGCGTTATTTTAATTTCGTTTACAGGCTTGTTTTTCATTTTTTTCACTCTCTTTCTTCGCGTTTACCGTCGATATGACGGAACGGAGCCCCGCCATGTCGAGTATTTTCATCGCGCGCTCGTCCGCGCCCGAAAGGACAAAGTCTATCCCCAGACCGCGGCAGACCGTGTATCTGCCCATTATGAGACCGAGCCCGGAGCTGTCCATGAACGACACGCCCGATACGTCAAGCACGAATTTGTCCGGGCGCGCTTCGTTTATCTTTTCATCCGCCGCCTCTCTTACGGATACGGCGAGATAATGATCGAGCTCGCCGTAAAGCGACGCGGTAAGCTCCCCGCCCTTTTCCCTGAATATAATATTTTGCATTTTTCACGTTTCCTTTTTCTTATTTGCGTGATATTATGATACGCGTAAGCAGAGAGTTATTTTGTCGCATAAAATCGGACAAAATAATTTAAAAAATGTGACGCAGAACGTGCAAACGGCAATTATATAAGTGAAAGGTACTTTTCACAGGGAGGCAAACGCTTGAATGACAAAGAAATAACGCTGCTTTTTCAAAAAAGAGATGAAAAAGCCCTGTCGGAAACAAAGGATAAATACGGCGCGAAGTGTTATTCGATAGCGTACGGTATACTTAAAAACAGACAGGACGCGGAGGAGACCGTTTCCGACGCGTTTTACGCGGTATGGAACAGCATACCGCCGGATGATCCGCCGGTATTCTGCGCGTATCTGTTTAAAACCGTGCGCAACAAGGCGCTTTGCCGCCTGCGCGACGACGGCAGAGAAAAAAGAAAAGCGGAGAGCGTTCCGTTTGACGAGATAGACGAGTACATACCGGATACGTTCGATACGGACGAGGCGGTACAGTCAAACGAGCTGGCGGCGCTTTTAAACAGATTCCTGTCGCAGTTAAAGGAACGCGACAGACGCATATTCATATGCAGATACTTTGCGGAAATGTCCGTAAAGGATATTGCGAAAAAATACGGGATAGGACAAAGCAAAACAAAAATGATACTAATGCGCACAAGAGAAAAACTGCGCGAATATCTCAGAAAGGTGGGATATACGTATGAGTAAAAAGAACTTATTCGAGAACGCCGTCACAAATATCGACGACGCGTATATAGCGGATGCGATGGCTGACGCTAAAAGAAAAATAAAAACAAAGGTATTATTTACCTTTGCGGCGGCCGTGATCGCGGCAACGATACTTATCCTTACAGGCGTTGCGGCGGCGAATTCATATATTGAGGAGGCCGAGCTGATCCGCCCTGAGGAAGAGTCGGAAAAAACTGGCAGATATATGCCGGTCATGGGTACGTATATGTCGCACAAAAGCGAGATAGTCATCGATATGGAGACCGGCGAGCCGATATTCACGTGCAGAGCAAAAGACGGCGACGGGTATGCGGGCGACGTATGCCTTGATATGTTTGAAAAATATGACGTGACGTTTATCGACTGCACGGACGAGTATATAGCGTTCATCGCGAGATATATCTACGACAGGGGAACAAAGAATTATAACTACAAAGAATCCGGCGTAAGACTGTACGTTTATGATATTGAAACAAAGGAGCTGACGCAGACTTACGTTATCGGGGACGATGACGTATGGTATCTGAGATGCGTGGGAGATCACGTTTTGTTCGGCGCGGGCGAAATGAGGTATCTATACAAATACAATATCAAAACGAAAAGGGTCTTGACAGTATTGGATAAAAGGAAAAATCCCGAGGTCGATTTTTGCTGTGTTGACGAGGAGACCGGAGAATTCGTTTACCGCTTGTCACATTATTATGCTTCCTGGTTCGGACCTGAGGACACGTATTATATTACAAACAAAGGCAAATTCGACTGGTCGAAAAAACTCCTCACGCCCGATTGGAAAGAATATGCTTTAACCATGACCGGCAGCGGGTATTTTGAAAAATACGACAGCAACAGTCCCGCCGTGTTTGATTACCATACCGGAAAAACAACGGAAATGAAGGCTGATTCCGGAGGACATTATATCGCAAAACATGGCGATACTTATTGCTTTACCACGAATAAGGATTTCGTGTATTATACCGAAGCGTGCCTTGATGAAGCAGCGGTGGAGCCTGTCAAACAAAAGATATACGTCGTATCTGAGGACGGAAACAGTGAAATATATGAAATGACGTCGGACTTTTACGTTTCCGTCGTGGGGAAATACAAAGACAGCGTTTTACTGTATCCGAATTATTACCGCGACGGAGACGTTCTGAAATTCGCGCCCGGGGACGGATACGGCAGGGTATGGCTGAATCTGAAAACCGGCGATATGACAGCATATAAAAGCACGCCTGACGGGATGATCCTGGAAAGGCAGAAAATCGTTATAGAAAAGAAAACTGTTTGAAAATTGGAAATTGAGGTGTCGGCGGAGCCGACGAATTAAGAAGAATTAAGACGGCACGGCGGGACTTGTTCCTGCCGCAGTCTTTATAAATGCAAATTGCAAAACCGTTTTATCGTCTTAGTCGGGCTCTGCTTTGCCTCACCCGATGCCGTCTCCGCCGCGCTTCGCCCTTTCGGTTGCGGCGGAGCGGCATATAATTCGCGTTCATCGCGCGTGTTTTTCCCTGTATTGGCCGGGATTCAAGCCGACGTATTTGCGGAAGGTGCGCGTGAAATGGCTTTGGGATGAAAAGCCGAGATAAACGGAGATCGAGGACAGGGGTTTATCCGTATAGCGGAGCAGGCGCTTTGCCTCCTCCGTTTTTTCTTTTAAAATAAAATCGGTTAGCGTCATACCCGATTCCTCTTTAAATTTCTTTGACAGGTACGGGCGGCTGACGAAAAGCTTTTCGGCTATCCTTTCCGCCGTTATCGGCTCGGAGATATGGTGTTGTACGTAGTTTGCGACGTCAGCGGTCAGCTTTGTCGGTTTATCACCGAGGCGCAGACGCTCGACGCGCTTCGTGAATTCAAGTATCATATGATACTGCAGATTCATTATCCGGTCGGGGTCGGACAAAAGCTCGCATTTTTGTATATAAGTATCGCTTAACGTAAACGCGTCGTTCTGCGCCATTCCGCCGCGTATCGCCGCGCGTGAGGCGAGCGTCGCCGTGACAATGAACGTGTTTTTCCGCTGCCTTATCTGCTCGGGCGCTATGATCCCGCCGCGCACGGCAGGAGCGGACGATACCCATTCACGCAGAGCCGCAACTTCGCCCTTGCTTATCATGTTCATCAGAAGCTGTTCAAGATCGTACGTGTTGTGCTGAGCATATCTTTCCGTATAATCAAAACGTTCTTTCACCTGATTTATCGTATTCTGCACATAAAGCGCCTCCTGCTCGGCGTCGTATATCGCTATGTCTTCAAGCGTCTTTTTTTCTCCGTTTAACACGTAGTTTAACGTGCAGAGTATCTGCAAAATGCTTTCAAGCGGCATACAGACGACAGCTTTCATCCCTGTGATAAAGTCCGCCATATCGTCCGCCGGCACGTCCGCCTTGAACGCCAGCTCGTGCAGCGCACGGTTGTCCGGCGCTATCTGCGACGACGGACCGATGACGATTTTCGACGTTCCCGAATTTACCACGCCGTAGTATTGATGCTCCGACGTCGCATAATATCCGATGTTGTCTTTTATTTCATTTATCCCGCCGATATACGCGCAGATCGGGTCGGCGGGCAAGCGGACAAGGCTGTAATAAAACGACAGCTTGCCGCCTTCATAAACCCGTATCGGTATGCCCGAAAGATTGCCGATAACGGTGCAAAGATATTTTAAATCCGGTTTTTCCATAATTTCCCCTCCGATAATTACAATAATACTAAAATAATTACAATTATGCAATACAAAAGAGTAAATTATTGATAAAATAAACGTAAAGTAAGATGAGGGAGAGTTTGCACGTGGATATAGAAAAGTTTTTATCGGAGCTGACGCTTGAAGAAAAAGCGGCGCTCGTATCGGGTACGGATTTTATGTATACGAACCCGATACCGCGGCTTGATATTCCGTCGCTTCGTATGTCCGACGGTCCGCACGGTCTGCGCGTTCAGAAAGAAAAAGGCGACAACGGCGTATCTGAATCCGAGCCTGCGACGGCGTTTCCGACGGCATCGTGTACCGCATCCGGTTGGGACCCCGAAAACACGCGCAAAACGGGCGCGGCGATAGCGGAGGAATGCCGTCACTACGGCGTCCACATTCTGCTCGGTCCGGGTGTCAATATAAAAAGAAATCCGACTTGCGGCAGAAATTTTGAGTATTTTTCCGAAGACCCGTTCCTCGCGTCCGAGCTTGCAATAGGCGAGATCGAGGGCGTACAGTCGCAGGGCGTGGGCGTTTCGGTCAAGCATTTTGCGTTAAACAACAGCGAAAATTACCGTTTTATGGGCAACTCGGTCGTGTCCGAGAAGACGGTACGGGAGATATATCTGAAAGTCTTTGAGCGCATAGTCAAAAAGGCGAAGCCAGCGTCGCTCATGTGCGCTTACAACCAGATAAACGGCGTTTTCTGCTCTGAAAACAAGTGGCTTCTGACCGACGTTTTGCGCGGCGAATGGGGTTTTGACGGTCTCGTTATGACGGACTGGGGCGCGATGCGCGACCGCGTTGCAAGCCTTGAAGCCGGGCTCGATTTAGAGATGCCGGGCGACACCGCGATATGCAGAAAACAGATTATAGACGGCGTAAACGATGGCACGCTTGATAAAAAATATCTTGACAAAGCCGTCGAAAACGTGTTGAAGTTCGTTGACAAATACGTCAAGCCCGCGGACGAAAAGCCGATAGATTTTGACAAGCATCACGAACTTGCCGCGGATATCGCCGCCGACTGCGCGGTTTTGATGAAAAACGGCGGCGCTCTGCCGTTATACAAATCCGACAAGCTCCACATCTGCGGCGAGATGTTTACACGTATGCGCTATCAGGGTGCGGGCAGCTCGATGATAAACCCCGCAAGGTTAACGACCCCGGAGGACGCTTTCAAAACGCGCGGCGTGAACAGTTACGGCGTTGATGAATGCGATAAAATTCTCGTTTTCGCCGGACTTACGGATGATTACGAGAGCGAGGGCTGCGACAGAGCGGATATGAAGCTCCCCGAGGATCAGCTCCGGCTGATAGACGAGGTGTGCGCGACGGGAAAACCCGTTATCGTCGTGCTTTACGGCGGCTCGCCCGTTGAGCTTCCGTTTGACGACAGGATAAACGCTCTGCTCAATATGTACCTCCCCGGTCAGAACGGCGGCGAGGCGACGGCGCGTTTGCTTTTCGGTGAGGTCAACCCGTCCGGTAAGCTTGCCGAAACGTGGCCGATAAAGTATTCCGACGTTCCCTCACAAAAGAATTTCGGAAAAAATATAAATGAAATATATTCGGAAGGCGCGGAGGTCGGTTACCGCTATTATAACAATCACAATATACCCGTCCGCTATCCGTTCGGTCACGGGTGCAGCTACACGGAATTTGAGCAGAGCGAATGGACAAAAGAAGGCGGCGCGTATTCCGTCACGGTCAAAAACGTCGGTGACAGATACGGCGCCGAGGTCGTACAGTTGTATATTGACGGCGAACTGCGCGGCTTCAAAAAGGTGAGATTAAACCCGGGCGAAAGCGTGACGGTGACGATAACGCCCGAGCCGAGGGACGATAAAGAATATTCCGACGAGCTGAAAATCCCCGACGAGCCGCCGAAATTCCCCGTAACGCTCGAATCGCCGTTTACGGATTTAAAGCAGACGTTTATGGGCAGGGTTTTCTATAATTCTGTCCTATCCGTCGCAAGAAAAGAAATGAAAAAAGCGCAAAAGCTGCCCGACGGCAAGGAAAAAGACAACGCGATAAAGGGCGCGTATTTTATGGAAAAAGTGATAACGTCAAACTCCCTGCGTTCAATGAGTATGTCCGCGGGCGCGCAGTTCCCGTACAACTTAGCCGAGGGATTCGTTTTGATGACAAACCGTCACTTTTTCAAAGGATTGCGTAAATTTCTGACGCCGATAAAAGTACCGAAGCTTCCGAAGGAGGAAAACAAATGAAACTGCTTGATTCAAGGCTTTTTAACAGCCGCGTTCAATCAAAAAACGTCGGAGCAAAAGAAAAATGGCTCGGCTATTTAGTCGGTCCGATAGGCGCGCTTTTGCTCAACGCCGTGCTCGCTTCGTATCTGAACATTTACTATACGGACGTTTTGAAGCTCAAAGGTATCTGGGGCGGCGTGTTTCTGACCGTTTTCCCGCTCGTGTCGAAGATAATAGACGCCGTGACGAACGTCGTTATGGGCTATATCATAGACAGAACGAAGACGAAGCAGGGCAAGGCGAGGCCGTGGCTGCTTTTATCCGCACCGCTTCTGGCAATAACCGGCGTTTTACTTTTCGTTGTACCGAACGGCAGCGATACGTTCAAGGCGATATGGGTACTTTTGAGCTACAACCTGTTTTACTCGTTTGCATATACGATATACAGTATGTCTCACAGTCTTATGGTGCCGTTATCGACCAGAAACACCACGCAGAGAGGCGGTCTGTCCGTATTCAATCAGATATCGACCATAATGGTGTCGGGCATAGTCGTCGCGCTCATATTCCCGATGATTATAATGCCCGCGCTCGGCGTAAACAAAGAGCTTTGGATAACCGTAATGTCCGTCCTATCCGTTATCGCGCTTCCTTTGACGCTTCTTGAATACTACTTTACAAAAGAGAGGATAACGGAAGAATCCATAGGCAAGACGGAGGAGAAAAAGATACCGTTCAGACTGCAGTTGAAAGAGATATTCACGGACAAATATTTCGTTCTGCTTATCGCTTATTTCCTTGTTTACACGGTCGGTATGACAGTCAAAAACATAGGCCTCGTGTATTACTGCAACTACGTTTTGGGTACGTATAACGACGGTATGACGCAGACGCTCGTCTCCGTACTCGGCGGGATCCCTATGGGCATAGGCATATTCCTCGTATGGCCGCTTGCAAAGAAATTCGGCAAGCGCAACGTCACGATGATAGGCTTTGTGATATACGCGATAGGCTCGCTCATATGCTTTCTGGCGCCGACGAATTTATACGTGGTGCTGATCGGTCAGTTCATCAAAAACATAGGCGGTCTGCCGTGCGCTTACGTGTTCATGGCGCTGTTTGCCGATACGCTCGATCACATGGAATGGAAAACGGGCTTCCGCTCGGACGGCACGGCAATGTCGATTTACAATATAATAACGGTAGCCGCCGCGGGTATATGCACCGGAATTTTCAACCATTTCCTGTCGAGCACCGGCTACATAGAACCCGTGACGCAGTCCGAATATTTAAGCAATCTGACCAAGTACGGCGCGCTGACGACGCAGAAAACGATGGAGCAGATACAGCAGCTTGATCCCACCGGTGCCGTAGCTTTCGTACAGAGCGGCGCGACGAACACGTTTTTGACTTGGGCGTTCGTCGGGCTTGAAATAATAACGGGTCTCGCCTGCGCGGGGATACTCCTGTTTGTCTCGGTTGAAAAGACCATAAAGAGAAAGCAGGACGTTATGGTACAGCGCGAAAAGGAAGCCTACGCGAAGGACGGCAGACAGTGGCTTCCCGCCGAGGAGCGCAGCCGTCTTGAAGTTGAAAGACAGGACGCCGAGGCGGAGGAGATTTATTTGCAGGAGCTTAAAAAGAAATGCGAGAAAAACGGGCGCGATTATGAAAAAGAGGCTGAGGCTCACAGGCTCGCCTTAAAAGAAAAGAAGATAAAAGCGGAAGAAAAACAGAAGCTCGCCGAAATAAAGACGCAGAAAAAAGAGCTTAAAGCAAAGGAAAAGCTTGAACAAAAGCTTTCAAAAATGTCGCCCGCGCAGCTTGCAAAATATAACGCGAAGCAGGAAGCGAAGAAGGCAAAGGACGAGGCAAGCTGGCTAAAAGAAAAGGCGAAAGGCGAGGCGTATTATAATAAAACACAGGCGGAGTTGTCAAGATGAAAGCCGTAGATTTAAAAACAGGTTATCTTAAAAATCCCATAGGAATAGATTTGACCGAACCGGTTTTGATGTGGAACGCCGACGGCGGCGTGAAGCAGACGGCTTACGAAATAAAAGCGTACGTAAACGGCGTGCTTGCCGTTGACACGGGCAAGGTTTTGTCCTCGTCAATGAGATTTTCATACCCGCATACGCTCAGATCAAGAGACACGGTCGAGTGGAACGTGATATTATGGGATGAAAACGACAGGGCGGGCGAAATATCAGATGCCGCGTCGTTTGAAACGGGGCTTTTAAATAAAGCCGACTGGTCTGCAAAATGGATAAGAGGCGACTATAAAGTCAGCAAAAAGCGGCGCTATCCCGTCGATAATTTCAAGAAAACGTTTGATATAAATTCAGTCAAAAAGGCGCGGCTTTATATCTCCGCGCTCGGATTGTACGAGGCGTATATAAACGGAAAAAAGGTCGGGCGCTCCGTCCTCGCCCCCGGCTCAACCGACCCGAGAGTTCGTGTTCAATACGATACTTATGACGTTACCTCGATGTTAAAAGAGGGAGAAAACGAAATTGAAATCATGCTCGCGGACGGCTGGTACCGCGGCTCGATCGGCGCAAAGGGCTTTACGTACGTTTTCGGAAAAGAGACGAAAATAATCGCGCAGCTTGAAATTACCGATAATTCGAACAACACGGCAACGATTATCACGGATAAAACGTGGCAGTGGGCAAATAACGGTCCGATACGCTTTGCTGACTTAAAAGACGGCGAGGTCGTTGACAACAGAATGACCGTTTCGTACGAAAAACACGCGGTTGAATCGTCGTATAACGGCTTGATGACCTGCTCGAACAGCACGCACGTTATTGAGATTGAACACAACGCGCCCGTCTCCGTCACAAAAACGAAAACGGGCAAGACCACGCTTGAATATCAAAACAACGTCGCGGGGTATATATCGTTCGCGATAAACGCCCGCGCGGGCGACACGATCCATATAACAATGGGCGAATTGCTCGACGAAAACGGCGACGTGACGTTGAAAAACGTGCAGTGTGTACGTAAGGGCAAAAAGACGCCTTTGCAGGAGATAACGTTTATATGTAAAGAAGGCGAAAACGAATACAAATCAAAATTCTTTTACGGCGGTTTCAGATACGCGACGGTCGAGACGGATATAAACGCGGATTTTCAGGCTTTTCAACAGGTTGCGATCTGCTCCGAAATGGATGAAACGTCGTCTTTTGAATGCTCAAACGAGCTTATAAACATCTTTTATGAGAATACGAAAAGGTCGCTCAGATCAAATTCCGTCGATATACCTACGGATTGCCCAACGAGGGAGCGCATGGGCTGGTGTGGCGACAGTCAGGTGATTTTCAACACCGCCTCGTATCTGTTCGACTACGGCGCGTTCATAAGAAAGCACGTAAAGGACGTTTTCGACAGACAGGACAAGAACGGCAGACTGCCGCAGATAGCGCCGTATTCCGCGGAAGACTGGTTCATGAACGTGATGAACGGCTCCGTCGGCTGGGCGGACGTCGGCGTGCTCATACCGTACCGAATGTACCTCAAATACGGCGATATAAATATCTTAAAAGACAACTATGACAATATGGCGCGGTACGCCGAATTCATGATAAAGCGCTGCGGCGCGGCAAAGGGCTTGTACGCGCTTTACGCAAAGCCTTTGCACCTGTCAAAGGAAAATAAGAAATACGGCGTAAACACGGGGCAGTCGTACGGCGAATGGGCGGAGCCGGCGGACGTAAAGGCGTTTGAATGGACGGATTTCGCCGAGCCGCACCCCGAGGAAAGTATGGCTTACACCTCGTACGTTCTCTCTCTTATGGTCGAGATTTCGGAGCTTGTCGGCAGAACGGAAAAAACGGAGCTTTTCAGAGAATACGACGAAGGCGTAAAGCGCGCGTATCGGGAGCTTGTCACAAAGCCGAGATTCACGCTCGATACGGACAGACAGGCAAAGCTCGTCAGGCCGATTTATATGAAACTGTTGGACGAAGAACAAACGGAATTTGCGAAAAAGCGGCTTATAGGGGCGCTCGATAATTACGGCTGGCGGCTCGGCACGGGCTTTCTGTCAACGCCGTTCATACTCGACGTGCTGTCCGATATTGACCCCGAATACGCGTACAAGCTGCTTGAAAACGAGGAAATGCCCGGCTGGCTTTATATGGCGAAAAACAACACGGGAACTATATGGGAAGGCTGGGAAGGACCGAATTCTCAAAGCGGCATAGCCTCGCTCAACCATTACAGCAAAGGCGCGATGGTAGAGTGGCTGTTCTCGGGAATGCTCGGGATAAAGATAAAAGGCGAAAACCACTTTGAAATTAAGCCCACCGTCGGCGGTCACGTAACTCACGCCTCGGGCGGATATCAAAGCATTTACGGCGAGGTAAGATCGGCGTGGAATAGAACGGGTGACATTGTAAAATACCACGTCGAGATCCCGCCGAATACCACCGCCGAACTTATCATCGGCAACACCCGCCAAACTCTGACTCCCGGCAAATACGACTTCGAGTTTTGAACGTAAAACCAAACGATAAAACGGTTTATATCCCTTGTTCTTCACATAGGATATAAACCGTTTATTCTTATACAAAGCAAAATATGTGTGCAGTACCACGAATTGAGTGTTACACCCCCAAACCCCCGCCTCCCCCCGAAATTATCGGGGCTTTTGACGACCGCCGTGATGCGCATTCGGACGCCACCCCCCAAGGCGCCGAATGCGATGTTCCGCTGTGACGGAACATGAAAATGTATATTGAATTACCGCGCCGCCCCATCTATGATGGAGGGGAACAGGGGGTTTGGGGGTTGACGAGCCTTGCGCCGCCAAAGGGGTTCCCCGACGCGAACTTCTCAACACACAGATTGGGGAGTTTTTGTTATCGGTCGATATTTCCTATGATTCTGTAGTAGATATCGACTTTTTGTGTTCTTTTTCCGTTATTGTTTTTTTCGGGAGCGTGGATAACGATTTTTTCGATGAGTTCGTTAAGCACGCTTTTATTAAGTTCGTTCAACTCTCTGTATTTGCTTATGAGCTCTATCCACGCTTTTGTGTTGTCTTCTTTTGTTTCAGCTTCGGCAATTTTGGCTTTGCATTCATTTACGACATTTTCAAGGCTTGTCTGTTCGGCTTCGTACGACTTTATCATCATAAGATAGTTCTTTTCCGATATGACGCCGTTATTCCTGTCTTCAAAAAGCTTGAGTATATGCCTGTTTTTGTCAGCCAGTCTCTTTTCTGCGTTTTTAATTTCAGTCTCAAGCTGCTTCAATTCGGATTTTCCCGCCTGGTTTTTTCTGTCGGAAACGATTTCATAAATCTTGTCTTTATCGGCGTTTACAATGCGTATCCAGTTTTGAAGATTATCAAATATAAGCGCGTAAAGCTCGCTGTACGATATGAAATGCATTGAACATCTCGTTTTACCGTAATGCTTGTACGTCGTGCACTCAAAAGATTTCTTTTCCTTGCTGTTCTCTTTGCTTTTTGAATGTTTCAAACACATTGAGCGACCGCAGTCCGTGCATTTGACAAGACCGGCGAATATGTTTTCTTCTCCGCTTTTGTTCTGAAACTGCTTCGTGTCCCTGTTCTTATGTACCGCGTCCCATAGTTCTTTTTCGATTATAGGCTCGTGAGTATTCTCAACTCTGAGCCAGTTCTCTTCGGGATTTCTTTTTGTAGCTTTTGTTCTGAAAGATACCTTTACCTGCTTGTAATGAACGCTGTTTCCGATATATGCCTCGTTGTTAAGGATAGCGGCTACAGCGTGAACGCTCCATTGATATCTTTTTTCTTCCGGGGCGTCCATGTATGCGTTTGCGAAGCTTTTTCCGCTTCTCTGATAGTATATCCAGCCGGGTGTTGGAACCCTTTCTTCTTCAAATATCTTGCAGATTTTTGATTTTCCCACACCGTGAGCGGTCATATCGAATATTCTCTTTACGATACCCGCCGTTTCGGGATCCGGGATCAGGTGACAGTGATCGTCGGGATCCTTGATATACCCTATCGGTGCGACTGTTGATACATAATCGCCGTTTTTGTATTTGACGAGCATGGCGGCCTTGACTTTTCTCGACGTTTCTCTTACCATGAGTTCGTTGTGGATATTCAGATACGGGGCGATTTCGCTTTCGCCTTCCGCGGTGTCTATGTTATCAGATATCGAAATATATCTCACGCCCGTTTTCGGAAAGTATTCATATATGAACATACCTGCCATAACGTGATTTCTGCCGAGGCGGGATAAGTCTTTCGTGATAACGCAGTTGATCTCTCCCGCTTCTATATCCTTCAGCAGTCTGTTGAACGCCGGTCTGTCGAACGTTGCGCCGGAATATCCGTCGTCAACGTATTCTTTACAGATTACCATACCGCGTTTATCGCAGTAATCGTTTATGATCATCCTTTGGTTTGATATACTTGCGCTTTCGGAATTCTTATCATCCTCCGAGCTAAGACGCATATACGCCGCTGTTGCTGTGGTTTTGGTCTGTTTCATTTCTTTTTACCTCCTTTTATGAAACAACCCGCACAGCATATTTTGCTTATGATAACAGTATAGCAAAATATGCCGTACTTTTCAAGTGTCGTTTTGTAAATATACGTTGTTTCCCTGATTACTTCTTCGGGTTTTCTTTTTCCGTTTTATCTTTTTTCTCATCTGAAATGCCGCCGTTATCTATTTCGTACAGTATCAGATCGGCAAGTGCCTGTTCGAGCGTCTTTCCTTTTTCGGGGAATATCTCGTTTACGATATATACGTTTTTGCCTGTTTTAAAAGTATATTCTCCCCTGTTGTCCGTGATAATATATACTGCCGCGGATATTATGGCTTCTCTCTGCAGCAAAATGATTACAAAGAGCGCTTCTGTTAAATAGTCGTATGTACTCGTGTTGTCGTTGATAAGATATCTTACCGTATCTGTTATTGTTTTCATTTTGGTTGCCTCCTTTTAATCCAAATAGCTCTGAGCTATTACGTCTATCCTATTATGCCCGAGATTTCTGCTGATTTCAAGCATTGCTTTTTTGTCGTAGACTATGCCTTTCTTGTCTTTTCTGCAGATATACTTTTCTTCTTTTATGATAGTTGCAATATCGCGAGCGATCAGATGATAGAATATATCGGCATAAATCCGACGATAACCGTGTACGTCCATAGCGTTAGGGATCTTCGGAAACACTCTGCCGTATATGTCGTTTTCCGACTTTTTAAAGCAGTCTATCACGTTCTGTATATCTCCGATAATCTTTGTATGTCTTTCTTTTCCGCCTTTACCGCGCCTGACGTGAACGTAATACGTTCCGTCTTCGCAGATAAGATCATCCGTTCTCAACGCCTTCAGCTCGTGTCTTCTTAATCCCGTCGATTTGCAGAATTCGACTATTGCTTTGTTATTCTTTTCGCTGAAGTGAGCGTCTCTGACTTTTTCGCCTCTGCTTCTCTTGATATCTTTTCTGTATCTCGACGGAGTTTTGATAAACTCTTTTGTTGAGCACTGATAAAGTTTAGCAACGGCACAGGTGTACTGTTTTATTGTAGAGGCGGAATATTTCGCATCTATCAGTTTTGTTATCCATTCGTCAACATACCGTCTGCAATCATCAAGTGTTTTACATCTGTGATTATTTTTGCACCATATAACGAAAGCGCAGCATACGCGCAGATACTTGTCATACGTTGAATTACTGTATATATCGTCAACGTGACCGTGCTCGTCTTTTGCTTTATGTTTTGACTGACCTCTTTTGTCGAAGCTTTTTATTTTTTCGTTTACCTGAGCTATCAGGTTTAATTTGTTTTTATGCGCCATAGTTTTTGTCCTCCTTTTATGGCTTTTATTTTTGTTAAGAAGTTAATGATACCCACATTGATCTCGAGTTATGGTTCACGGCTGCACTTACAAACCGTCTGCAGCGGGACTTAATTAAAGTTTAATCATATCGAAAAAGCATAACCGCTTTCCGATACGTCCTTATGATATCTGCGCATATCGCAAGGATTTTTCTTTTCTCCGATCATATCGAAGTTTGGTTCAATTTCTTTTTGTTCTTTTTATCGGCGGGTCTCCTTTCAATATCCGCCTTCTATTTTTCTTTTTCAATTTAAATTCTTTTCTTACCGACGCATACGCAGCGCGTCTTTTCTTTTTCGGATTCTTTTCGTACTCCTTTTTTCTTGTTTGCTATCAACATGATGACAGGAAATGAAGAAAAACAAAAATCCGGTCTGAAATCGCGTTCATTCAAACTTAAATCTCCTGTTTTCTTGTTTGCTATCATCATGATGACAGTTTTCGTATAAAAACAAAAATCGATCCAAAATCATGTTCATTCTCAAACTTAAATCTCCTGTTTTCTTTTTTCTGCAACCATTATGACGTTTTTCTTGGTAAAACAAAAAATCCGACGAAAACAGAGTCTTTCCGGAGCGGGAAACGTTCTGTTTTTGCCGAATCGTATTCTGTATTTATTTTTCAATCTATTACCGTAAAATTCTTGTGAAAAACAAAAAAAAGACGATATATCCGTTTACTCATACATTTTCAATATATGAGTAACCGTTTTATCGTCTTTGTCGTCCTCGGCTCTCGCCTGCCACGACGCCGTCTCCGCCGCGCTTTCGCCCTCACGAATGCGGCGGGACGGCAGGTTATATTCGGTTGAACAGGCGGCGGAGAACACTCTTTTTTGACTGAGTATAATAACCGTATAAAAAACACATTAGAATCTTGTTACTGCTATTATCACACAAGTATTCAAGCTATCATTAACCTCCAATACAAGATAACCGACATAATTTGCGTTATCATCGTATGCGAGCGCAATTCTTAAAATTGTCGTTTCATCTGTCAGCAAATATTCTACGGTTGGATTTTTCATAGTTCTTCCGGTTATTTGATAAATAAAAATGTTATCAGTAGTCAAGCCATCGGAATTGTTTAGCAAACTTCTTTTTTCAGCGTTTGATAAAGCACCGCTTTTTTCTGCTTCCTCGCAGGAATAAATCGTTGTTCTTTTATTCTTTACAAATCTTGATATTGCCTCGGAATAACTCATAAAGAATACATTTCCGGGCGAAATACCGTCGTTTTTTAAAACGCTGTCTGCGTCTGAAGCAATTCTGTTATGTATTTTTCTTTTGTAAATGACTGTCGGATCTTCTGTCGTTACTTCTTCCGTTTGAGTTGTCTCGATATTATTAACTGTAATACCATTGCAGCCGAAAGTACTCAGCAATATAATTGCCGTCAAAATTAATAGAACTGTTTTTTTCATACATCCTCCTGATTAAATCTTTATTTTTTGTTTTTGACTAAATGTTTTTATCTATGATTGCATCACCATCCTTACGTGTATAAGCTAAGGATCAAAATGATAATTATGGTCAAGACACAAAAACTACAATAAGCACACCCTCTTATTATAATTTCTCCTACTTTGTTTGAGTAAACGTATCCGTCGCCCGTAATATAAACCTTATTCAACAGTGTATTGAGCGTAAGCGGTATTTGAGCAAAGAAGATCAAAAAACACAATTCGGCTTTATATCCGCTCAGTCTGTGAAACGCGTAATATAAAAACTGCAGACAAAGAATTTGAGCAAGCGACGAAAGTAGGTTAATCAACCTGTCTGTAAAATAATCATTTTTTACCTTCGTAATACTATTCATCTTCGTATTTTGCTTCATAGTGTTCAGAATTGTCGATCTTCAAAACAGACGGGATATCATTCGTATCAAGCCCGAATTCCTTTTTGATTTTTGCAAGAATCACGATATCTTCAAGTATCGGATTGATCCATACCGTAACTTTACCGTTTTTGACTTCTACCCGACCTCTCGGATAATAGTTGTACGGATGATTACCGGTGATACTTCTCGGAAGCTTCTCCCATTCAAGTTCATGATTGAAATTGTCGCCGGATTTTGATGTATATTTGCACTCTTCCGTTGCTATACCGTTTTCGTCGCATACGACTTTTTTCGATACGATTTTTTCATCGATATACCAAAACACACCTTTATTTAAAAACTTCATGATTTCTTTCTCCCTTTGTGTAGTTTTATAATATCACAAGCAATGAGACGTTTAAGGGACATCAAGTATGATAAGATATAGAAAACGAAACGGGAGGAATTACAAATGTCAACAAATAACCGCGCAGAGCTGCGCGTACACACGAAAATGTCGGAGATGAGCGGTGTTTCATCGATAGAATCGTATATTCAAAGAGCCGATGAATACGGACTGACCGCTATTGCTATAACCGATAAAAACGATGTAAACGCTTATTTTAAAGCAACATATAATAAGAGTCCTGTCAAGATCATATACGGTATAGATCTCGGTGTAACTCTGCTCGCAAAGAACACAATCGGGATAAAATATATATATGAGATAATGACAAAACTGAGCGAAAAAGAAAACTCAAAACTCACGTTTGAATTATTAAACAGATACCGCGAAGGTCTTATTGTAGGGAGTGGCTGCAATTCAGATTTCTATAAGCTTTCACTTGAAGAAGACTGTTTTGGCGACCTTCTTGACAATGCAAAATTTTGCAAATACGATTATCTTGAACTCTGTCCCGGTATGGACAAAGAAGCAATGACGAGAATAATCAACGTCGGCAAGCAACTGAATATCCCGGTTTGTGCGGTAAGCAACGCTTACTGCTGCAACGAGGACGATGTAATTTTACATAAGATGATCAAAAACGGTTCAACTTGTAATTTCCTATATACGACCGACGAAATGCTTCAATACTTCTCGTTTCTCGGTGAAGATAAAGCTCGTGAAATAGTTGTTAAAAACACAAACGCTATTGCCGATTCAGTCGAAAACGACGCTTTCAGATTTCCTTATACGGAACCTAAGATACAAGACGCATACGAGGAACTGCACCGAGCTGTTTATAATAAGGCAAAAGAACTGTACGGCAGCGATCTTAACCCGACTGTCGCTGACAGAATAGAGTATGAGCTTGGTAAGATAAAAAACCGTAAATATGAAATTTATTATGTTACGGCTCTTCGTATCGCGAATGCCGCAAGGTCGCCGCTTTCCGGATTTGAGATCAGCACACGCGGCTCACTTTCAGCTTCATTCGTCGCGTATCTTTGCGGCGTGTCGAATATAAATCCGCTGCCTCCGCACCGAATCTGTCCGAAATGCAAACGTATGGAATTCTTCACCGAACCCGGCGTTTGCTTTGACGACAAGCCGGAAGAAATATGCAAAAACTGCGGCAGCAAGACAAAAAACGACGGTTACAACGTGTCGTTTGAAGCGTTTGCCGGAATAACATGTGATGATACACCGAGAATAGATATTTACGTTGAGGAATATTATTTACCCCACGTTTATGAGATCTTAGAAAACATATTCGGCAAAGACAACATATTTGCCGGAGGTGATACGCTGACGATGTCGCCTCTGGCTGCTTCAAAAACCGTTTCCCGATATTTCTCAAACCGCGACATACATACAAAACGGGAGGAAGAAAAACCGTTTGCGGAAAGACTTTACGGAATTAAAAGAGGCAATACAACCGTTCCCGGAAAAATATATATCAAAGAAAACAGATATGATGCGAGTAATATAACGCCGCTTGATATGAGAGGCAGCGTTCCGACTTCTTTGATCGATTATAAAAATCTTGACCCACATATTTTCAGTATAAACGTGCTTCCGTTTTACGCGCTCGATCTGTTGGATGAAATCGCAAAGCTCACGAGAGTATCTTACAAAAATATAAACCTAAACGATCTGGAAGTTATCTCAGCTATAAAAAACGGAGAATCATATGAGATCTTCGAACTTGACAATCAAAAATCCTGTGAGATAATCAAAGCCGCCGATCCGCATACGTTTTCCGAGCTTGTAAAAGCGTATTCTCTCGCCCACGGCACGGGCACCTGGACGGATAATGCGGAAACGCTGATAAAAAACGGCGTTTGCACCGTACGCAACGTCGCCGCTTCGCGTGAGGATATATTGTTATATCTTACGGGTAAGGGCATAGAGTTTGAAAAAGCGTATCGCATAATGGAAATAACGCGGTGCGGCAAAGCGGAAACACGGCTGACTGAAGAAGCCGTCACCGGGCTGAAATCTCACGTCGTTCCCGACTGGTATATCGAAAGCCTGAAAAAGATAAAATATATGTTTCCGAAAGCGCATTGCGTGGAATATACGCGCCTTATGGTCATACTCGTGTGGTACAAACTGCACTATCCCGAGGAATTCAAAATCGCTCTGTCGGGAAAAGAGGATGAAAGGGTTGAATTGTAGATTTTTGAGAAAAGTAGGTTGACAAAACAATAAAGAGATGGTATAACTAAAATAGAAATTTTGGGAGGTATGATATGAACAAAAGCGAAAATCGACATATGAATGTGTTTCAAGCATATTCTCAAAACGGACTGTTACCGATCGAAAACAACATCTCAAGGGGATTAGCAATTTTATTGCAGGAAAAGCCCGGATTATTGATGCTATTATTAAACGAAATAATAAAAAAGAAAAAGAATGATACGGCTGTTAGCCTTCCGACAGGGGAATACACAGTTGATTTTCAAAGGTCTGTAAAGAGTTTTGATTATTATTCAACAGTTATAGGGGTAGCATTAACCTCTGAAGATATTATTCTTTCCGAAGAAACGGTTGTTGCCGAAGACAGAAAGTATATAACTGATATTTCTGTCTTTTATGATGATACTCTAATTATAATCGAAGTAAAGCGAACAAGCGAAAACTGCGAAAATCAGCTTAGAGAGCAAATAAATAGTTATAAAAATCAATATAATTCTGACGATTATGACGACATTAAGGATGTAGTTGTCAGTATTAACTGGACAGAGATAATTGAACTTTTAACTTCATTTATAAAAATGTCAGAAAATTCTTCCGACAGGCTTACAGCAGATTATTATGAACATTTAAAATGTCATTTTCCTAACTGGTTCCCTGTCAAAAGATTGGATTCTATTTCTGCTGAATCAAGATATAATGAGCAGATTACAAACAGATTAGAAAGAGTAAAAGAGCTATATGTGTCAAATTTTGACGAAGACTTAGTTGGAAGAGGAAGAACAGCGATTCCTCTAAAAGAAAATTTTGTTACAGAATGCGATTTAGCTTTTGACGAATCAAGAAAGAGCGTTAAGATTTTGCTTCATCCCTCTGATACGTGTTGGCAATTTTGGAATCTGAAAAGTGGGTATAACTATGAAAAAGATTTTTTAAGCGCAAACGTTCAATATATAATAATTAATGGTTGCAGTATTTCAGTTGAGGTAAATCCTTATATTAAGTTTTCTCATTTTTCCAGAGGTCAAATGTGGTTAGAGTTTAATAAAACATATAATGCAAGAGATTTATTCAAGTTTGCTGAGAGTATTGTTGGCAGAAAAAAAGCCGACGAGTGGGATGATCTGTGGGGAACGATTAAAAGCAAATCGGAATATTACACACCTGATGATCTAACAAAAGCGATAAAGGAATTCGATGAAAAATTTAAAGGCAAGAAAACGTATGCTGATGTATCACTTGGCTTTGATGTAATAGGCTATATATCATTTGCAGACGCTCAAAAAATTGACAGTAGCGACGAAAACATAGTATCTTTTTTGAAAAACTATATTTCAACAGTAATAAAATACATAGCAAAATAACCCCTATAAAAGTCAAGCACCTTTCACTAAATTGCGAGAGGTGCTCATTTTTTTGCTTTTTATTCATTCTGTTCAGTAAACACAAGCTTGTCAAGATCAAAATTAAAATAAAGAGATCCAGTCTGACCTTTATTGTTTTTGTGTGTTAAGAAATATGTTTCGCGGCTTTTATCGCGTTCCTCATAGAGCTCGCGCCAGATTTCCACAACGATATCCGCATACTCTCCAGCTTTTCTCATATAGGCATTTTTGCTTGTTTTTTTGAGTGTGTGCGGAATTTTGCAAGTACAGATAATAGGTACCTTAAAAGCACATGCAATTTTTTTCAACATTTTGATTTTCTGTGCGGCAGTTTCGCTGTAACCGATATAATCAAGGCTGTCTATCAGTATGACGTCAGGATTGTTTTTATCAATATAATTTGCTATTCTTTCTGTTAACGAGCTCATTGGTATATATGAAGAACAATCAATATAAAATTCAGTATTTGATAAATGTCCGCAAGAAGCATTTAGATTAAGCCAATCCTCAACAAGATAAGAGTTTTTTACAATTTTATTATAGCTAATTCCGCAATTCATCGCCAATAAACGCGATAATGTATAGTATTCGGAATTTTCCGGTGAAAACAACAAAACCGTTTTTTTGTTTTTTACAGAAATATTATCTATACATTGTAGTAAAAAAGAAGTTTTACCCATGTCAGGTTTTCCGAACACAAGCATAATCTCATCTTTTTTTAATCCTTTTATCATAATATCAAAGGTATTAAAACCGGTTTTTAATAAATTTTCCTCACGCTTTAGTTTATCATATGAATTGTCAACTATTGCGTTAAAAACATCGTTTAGCTGAGTTCCAACGTGTTTTAAAGTATCACTATTCATCATATATAAAACTCCTTCAAATCATCAAGCCGGATACAGCCGAGACGGCCGTTGTCGAAGACGGCGCCGCAGTCTATGGCTATGTGGTTGTTATTTATGTATATCTTTCCCTCGTATTCAGGATCGATAAATCCCGTCGGCGTGTGACCTGTGACGAAAAGCGTGTTTTCGTCATAGACCGTATCGTAATCCGGCTCGCCCCAGATAAATTCAAGATACGTCACATCGTGTATATCCTTGTCGGGATCGTATTCCGGCAGGGTGTGTGACAGATGAAAATTTCTGCCGCCGACGGTAACCGTTGCGTAGATCATAAACGAATCTATATAGTTTCTGATCTCCCGCCGCTCTGCCGCATTAAGCGACATAAACGCGTCAAACGTCGGTGTTCCGCCGTTATACATCCACGTTATATACGCATTTTTAAACGATACGTCGGTTAAACCGTTTGATGAGATACGCATCACCCCGAGTGCCATGGATTCGTGATTCCCGATTATCGGGATCACGTTTTTTCTTTTCATCATATCAAACAGTATCTTTATCCCGTCCGGTCCGCGGTCTATAACGTCACCCAGCACATACAGCGTGTCACTATCCGACAGACCGATCAGATCAAGCATTTTTATGTATTTATCATAGCATCCGTGAATGTCGGATATTACGTAGGTCATTATTTCAAATCATCTCCTATTTTTGTTAAAGTATTAAAACATCTCATACCAGTAATCATATATTTTACGATATCCGCTGTAGTTTGCATATAGCTTGTTGTATCTGCGGACTTTTTTGTTTGATACTTTGCGTAAGAATTTAGATCGTGAACCTACGTAATAATGAATGCATCTGCCCTTTTTCTCATCATAAAACACGCCTCTGGTAAACGGCATGAAGGGACCTTTGCACCGCTTTTTCAGGCGTCTGTTTCGCTCTCTGCTTTGTTTCCAAGCCATATTATTCACCCGCTTTGTTTTCTTGACTCTATTATAAAACATCAGACGTCCCGAAAGTGGTACATCTGACGTGTTATTATACAGATACAGTAAATAGCTTTTTACAAGGATCGTTTTATAATGTCGGAATATCAAGAATTAACCGAATCGATATAAACAATTCACAAGGCTAAAATAAAAGCTTGATATCATTTAATTATCAATAAAAAAGGAGAAACGAAAGTGAACTGGGATAATTATCAAAAAGAGTTTTTGTTGTTTTCTTGTTTTGGCATTACATCTGAATTAATAAATGAAAATCCTGATAAAGCAACCATCATTTGCATTGACCGTGCATATCATGATCTTAAAAGAACAATTGATTATCTTTATAGCGATAGTGAGCAAAAACAGCTTAAGCAAAAAGTTAAATCAGGAGAAGACAAAACAACAGATTTGCAAATATTAAAAACATTTAATGATTTAAAAAACAATTGGAAAAAACAGATTACAAATGATATTTTTTGTTGGATAAAGATTTGTATTTTTGGAAAATGTATATGTGAAAATGATTTTAATTTGAAACATAGAGAAATCTGTGTTTCAATTATTGAAAAATCAAAAATTAATCCATATGGCGAAAATCTCTTCAAGCAAGGACTATTTCTTAATTATGGACACGTACAAAAATGGATTAATATGACTTTAAAATACATGTTATTAATGAATATTTATAGTATTCGAAAAATCACTGAATTTCTACATATACCAATTGATAACTATATTTTAAAAGAATTGTATGAAAAGGATAAAAATAAATCTTACAACGGGTATAGAATAAAGTTGGTTGATCCATCCACTCAACAGTATTGTATAGAAAACACAAATGATAACATAAATGGTGCAAAAAAATATAAATGGAGCGGAATACCAACATATAACGATTATAATAGTTTTAGAATAGGTATTGAAAAATGTATTGGTGATAAATCTCCTATTGCCTGGGAAGCAAACGCTTGGTTAAAACAAGCAAAAATGAATAAAGGAGAAAGCTATAAATAAACTAATTATATTTTTGATAAAATATAGGGACGGATCAACCGTCCCCGAATTTTTGGCGTTTGAGTTTTGCGCGGTCGTAGGCATTGGGATTTTTTGAGCGGCGAGTGACGGGATTCAGGGTACCCCACGTTTTGCGGCGTGAGGTGTCCTGCTCCCGTTTTTTCTTTTTTGACATTTTTGCGTACGGCGTGAATTTTCTAAAACTTTTCATCTTCTCTTTCCGAATCTGTCGCTCGATTTGAAATTGTAAATCGGCTTAATCTGCTTTTCGATCTTTACGGTTTCGCCTATGGCGTCGATTATGGTTTGTGCGTCTTTATACGCCATCGGGCACTCGTCGAGCGTGTCGGCGCTGACGGACGTTGTGAAAATGCCTTCCATCGACTTTTTGAATGCGGAAACGGTGAAATGCTGTTCAGTCTCGGTGCGGCTGTAAAGTCTTCCCGCGCCGTGAGGAGCGCTTCTGTTCCAGTCGTCGTTGCCAAGGCCGGTGCAGATCAGCGCGCCGTCGCGCATATTGAGCGGTATAAGCAGTCTTTCGCCGGCATCAGCCGATACCGCACCTTTGCGGAGTATCATTTTATCCGTGTCGATATAGTTGTGAATCGTCGTGAAAAAGTCGGCTTCGGTCAGTTTCATCCCGTCGAGTATGACTTCTTTTATGATCTGCCTGTTCACCGCGGCGTATTTCTGCATGATCTTCATATCATACAGATAGCAATCTTTTTCGTCACCGGACAGATACGCGAGCTCATACGGAATCTCCTGATTCTTGCCGCCGAGCAGATCGTACGCGCGTTTCTGATAAAACTCCGCGACCTGCTTTCCGGGATTGCGGCTGCCGGTGTGTATGACGAGATAGAGATTATCTTCGTCGTCTTTGTCAACTTCAATGAAGTGGTTTCCGCCGCCGAGCGTTCCGAGACTTTCGGCGGAACGCCGCGTGTCGATCTTATTGGCGTTTTTATCTATCTTGTTTGCACATATAAGCTCGGACAGATCGACCCTCCCGTGACCGCGGTGCGGGCGGCTTCGCACGTCCCTGCCGTGAGGTATATTCTCGTTTATGAACGAATCGAGCTTCGGCAGATTTATCCGCTTTTCTTCGAGTTTTATAACGTCCATTCCACAGCCTATATCGACGCCGACGATATTAGGAACAATATAATCGCCTATCGTCATAGTCGTCCCTATCGTACAGCCCGCGCCGGCGTGAACGTCCGGCATTATGCGGATCTTCGCACCTTCGGCATACGGCTGATCGCACATCGCCTTTATCTGTCCCTCCGCCGACGGCTCAAGCTCATCGACAAAAACCTTCGCCGCCGCGTATTTTCCTTTTACTTCTATCATTCTTTTTCCTCAAAAATCTTTTATAGCTGTATGTAATTGCTGTTTTTATTATAGTTGAATCGGCTTCGATTATAAATACATGATATGTAAATTTATTCTCCACTGGTTTCATCAAGATTCAGTCCTGTTCCGTACATATCTGCGTTAGTAAGATTTGCGCCGCCAAAATCAGCCCATGCGGCGTTTTCCGCATACGTAAACAACGCTGAAGTGCAGTCTGCGTTTTTAAAGATCGCATAATCTATATTCGCAAGAGACAGGTCGGCGCCGCAGAGTTTTGCATCCGAAAAATTACAGTCGCATAACTGCGTACGGTGAAGATCGGCATCGGTAAGATCGGAGTTGTTGAAATAACCGTCCCACAAAATCGATCCGGTGAAATCCGCATTTTTCAAATTTGCATTTTTGAAGTATGATGTAAGCGAGTTTGATCTGTTAAGCATCGCTCCGGACAAATCCGCTTCTGAAAAGTTTGTATGATCTAAGATCGCTCCGATCAGAATAGCTTCTTTCAGACACGCGCCGGTAAGATCTGTTTCTGTCAGATTTGCTCCGATGAGATTCGCATATGATAAATTGACGTGATTAAGATCAAATTTTGACAGGTCTTTGTTCTGCAGATCCGCTTTCTTTCCTTTCTTCGGATTTTTCAGCCACACTCCGTGGTCTTCAATGATCTCGTCCAATTCCTCACGTGTAATTTTTGCTTTTCCGCCTGTTTTGACTGCGTTCATTTGAATATTTATATCCATATGTTTTCTCTCCTTTACAACTGTTTTAGATTATGAAGCAAAGCCTATTGTCCGCTTTACAGGTTCGCGATTTGTTGCGGGAATCTCTATATCAATGTCCTCGATAGAAGTAAGGACAGATTCCGTAACGTCGCCCGGGTCCATTGACAAAATACGGCTCGCCTGATTCATTTTTGAAAGCTCTATTACGTTTCTAACGTATCTGCCGTTGCCGAAATCCGGCTGATGTCTCGCAGCTTCAAAAACGGTTGAAAGTTTTGCAACCGCTGATTCCGTTAAAGTTATTCCTTTTGATTTCCCTATAAGACGTGCTATATCACAGAGTTCTTCGGGCTCGTAATCGGCAAACGGAACGTGAAACGCTATACGCGAGCGAAGACCGGGGTTTTTATTTAAGAATTCTTCCATTTTATCGGGATATCCGGCGAATATTACAACAAGATCGTCTCGTCTGTTCTCCATTTCCTGAACTATCGTGTTTATCGCCTCGTCGCCGAAAGACCCGCCGCGATCCTCTACAAGAGAATATGCTTCGTCTATGAAAAGCACACCGCCCATTGCCTCTTTGAATTTTCCTTTTACCGTCGGAGCGGTCCAGCCTACGTACTTTCCGACAAGATCACCGCGTCCGACCTCAACAAGATGACCTTTCGAAAGCAGTCCGTTTTCTTTCATTATTCTCGCAAAAAGACGCGCAACCGTCGTTTTTGCAGTACCGGGATTGCCTGTAAATACCATATGCATTGCGGGTCTGTCCTGCTTCAGACCTTTGTCCTTGTAGATCCTTTGAATCCTGTAATAGTTCAGCGCCTTGTTTATAACCGATTTTGCTTCTGTAAGACCGATCATTTCGTTAAGATCGTCGTAAGCGTTGCCGCGGGCAACTTCTTTTACCGTTTCCTTGCGGCAAACCTTTATATCCTTATACTGCGGGAAAACTGACGTTTTCATTTTGTCGTTATACCATTCATTGAACATACCGCGAAGTTCGTCGGGAATATATTTTTTGTCAGACTCCAGTCCCTTAAACAGCTTTTTATCCGGTCTTATATGTTTGTCTCTGCAGAGCATTTTAAGGTATCCCGATGATTTTTCCGTATCGGCAAGATCTTCTTTTATCTCAACTATCCCCACAGAACCGAGGTTTTCGTAAAAAATCTTTTTCGCTTTTTCACAGACGCGCGGCAAACAGAAAACCGTAAGAACCTGATTGCGGTATTTCTTCATAGCTTCGCACAGCGCGGATATCGTTTCCATCTCGCTGCTTGCATAACCGGAATCATCTTCAGAGTCATCGTTCGCGAGATAACGGACAAGGATCGCGCCTTCAATACAGCTTTTATACAAAGTATCATATACAATTCGTGAAAAATCCTGTCCCGGCTTAAAATCAATGTAGCAATAACGAAGACTTTTGATACGGCCGTTGTCATAAAGTGCTTGAAGAAGCGTGCGTGACAACTCTTTGCGCGTATCGCGGTCATCAGTTTGCATAATATAATGAACCGGATGGCCAAACGCTTTTACATTCATTTTCCCGGAGTATATTCTGTCGAGTTCCAGGCATAGCGTTTCTTCGGACAGAAGCCGTTTTGACGTTTCATACAACTGCGATTTGTCAGTTGTTTCCGCGATAAGATTTTCACCGTACTCCACGCCGCGATTATATCCCGTTATTCTGTCAAGGTCGAATAAGTCCAGTACATCGCGGTCATTTTCAATAAAATGGTTGTTGCAAGCGCGTCCGAGAAGATTTCGCATAGAATAAAAGGTAGTCTCACTTGCTTCAAAATCTTTCACAGCAATTCCTAAAAGTTTGAAGAAAGATTTTGCAAGTTTAATCACATCAATCGAAATAGATAAGAAAATTCCGCAAATTATTTCATCACGTTCGAGTTCGGATATAAAACCGTAGAATTTTTCTTCATTTCTATCGTTGAAATTTTTAGTTTTCTTTGAAATCCATCTTGCTCGTTCTTCTCGGACCCTTCTATCGTCATTTTGCTCTCCCCACTTTTTGTCAGCATACGTTGCATTAATTTTATAAAACAACATATCAATAACCTCCGTTTTGCAATGTTTCCCCGTTATTACACTATTATAATACCACATTGTATGCACCGAATACGGTACATATTCTTTTGCGCTATTCTTTGTTAAATACTTACCGGAACTATCCGGCAATTTTCTTTTATTTTTGAAATATCCGCGGCGGTTATAACGCCTTTATCACACAGCAGTTTGGCGATACCGTCAAGCAGATCATGGTTTTTGGCAAGTATTTCCTTAGTCTTGCGGTAAAGCCTGTTCATCTCAGCGGCTGCGGCTGTTTCATTTTTCTCGGTCATTTTATCCGAACAACGATATTCGGCATAATGATCGAAACCGACAGCACAGTTCTCTGTAATAAGACCGGAGATACTTGTAAACGCCTGTTCTATATCGTGAGATACACCGATATCCGTTACACCGAATTTCTGTTCGAGCGCTGCCATACCGCCGAGAGAACTGCAGATATGACCGTATCTGCCTTCAACTGAACAGATTTTTCCGTCGCCGTTGCTGTATGAAGTAAAACCGCCTTTTCTTCCGTCGTTGCTGTAAGCTGAAACGAGAGTAACGACACCGGGGTTCAGCACCTCTGAAACCGTGGCGTGACCGGCTTCGTGATAAATAACGCGCGTTACCGGGTCGTCGCCGTCGGTAAGATCCGCATCAAGCTTTCCGTTTTCCAGCGCTTCCGTAGGTATATCGTGTATATTATGAAGGCACGCTTTTATAAAGTGATCCATTGTTATAACGTCGGATCTCTCGTAACCGGCTAACAATCCCGCTTCATTTATAACGGTCTCAAGCTCGGCGCATGAGTATCCGTCCATCATACGGGCAACAACGGAGGCATCCATATCGCCGACAAAATTTTTCTGCTTTATGTAATGGTCCATTATTTTTACCGCGTCTTCACCGCACGGATTACAGACTTCTATAACCCGGTCAAATCTGCCGGCGCGGAGAAGTGATTCGGGAAGTACGTCAATGTCGTTTGCGGTCGCTAAAACGAAAACGTCTTTGCCTTTTATGTTGTCGATACAGGACTGAACGGTGACGTACTCTTCCTGGTCGCGATGCCTTGAATCGCCGTTTGCGAACTTGTCCATATCGTCAAGAAAGATTATGGACGGCGCGGTTTCTTTCGCTTCTTTGAAAGCGGCTTTTAAGGCTTTTACAAAATCTCCGTTCGGCTTGTCCTTGCGGCAGATTATCGCTTTGCGTCCGCTTGCTTCTATCAGAGAGCTTGCCATAAGCGTCTTTCCGACTCCGGGTTCACCGTAAAGTACAAGTCCTCGCGGAGCAGTAACACCAAGCTTTTTATATGCCTCGTTGTTTTTCAGCACGTCGCTTATCTTGATAAGTTCCTTTTTGATTCCTTCGTAACCTATGATCTTTTCAAATTCTTTCATGTGAATTACCTCTTTCTTTTTTCTTCGTCTTGATGATACCATATAAGATGTACCGTATTCGGTACACATAAACGTTTCCGGCACATTGAAAAATTCACATTGTTATGATACAATAATTCCATAAATATCAGGAGGCAGGTATGCTTAATTTCTCAAAATCAAAATACTGCGGACTGTGGCAATGTCCCAAGATCGCGTGGCTTCAGAAGTACAAACCGGAAGAAAAACATATAGACGGCGGTGCAGAAGCCCGAATGACAGCCGGCAACGAAGTCGGCGATCTTGCTATGGGTATTTTCGGCGATTACGTTGAGGTCACGTCGTATAAAGGCGATAAAATAGACCTTTCAAAAATGATCGCCGATACGCGTGCCGAAATGGATAAAGAGACGCCTGTTATATGCGAGGCTTCTTTTGAATATGAAGGCTTATACTGCGCAGTGGATATCCTTCGCCGCGAAAACGACGGCTGGGCGATATATGAGGTCAAAAGCTCGACGCACGACGACAAAAAAGTGTATTACACCGACGTAGCCTATCAGAAATACGTACTCGAGCACTGCGGCGTAAACGTGATAGGAACTTGTCTTATTTGCCTGAACAATACGTACGTTTTTGACGGAGAACTGAAGCTTGACGAACTGTTTCGCATAACGGACGTTTCCGAACAGATAAAAGCGGAATCGGTTAATATCGAAGCGCATATCAAGATCGCGCAGGTTATGCTTGAAAAGGAAGAAGAGCCCGATCTCGACATATCGATTCGCTGTCATGAGCCGTATGACTGCGGCTTTTGGGATTATTGCTCACGTCATCTGCCGAAACCGTCCGTCTTCGATCTTTACCATATCGGTTTCAAAAAAAGTCTCGATTTGTATTACGACGGAGTTGCATCTTTTGAAAGCCTTGAAAGCTCGGGGCGTATCAGCAACGTTAAACAGAAACGGCAAATAGATTTTGAACTTCACGACCGTGAGGCTTACATCGATAAAAAGAATATCAAAACTTTCCTTTCAACGCTTTCATATCCGCTGTATTTTCTCGATTTTGAAACGATACAACCGGTCATACCGAAGTATATCGGGACAAGGCCGTACGCTCAAATACCGTTTCAGTATTCGCTTCATTACATAGAAAGTGAAAACGGAGAGCTGAAACATAAAGAGTTTCTGGCGGAGCCGGGAGCTGACCCGCGCCGTGCAATAGCCGAGCGGTTGTGTGAAGATATACCTATGAACGTGTGCGTAACAGCTTATAACAAAGCTTTTGAATGCTCAAGAATAAAGGAGCTTGCGGAAACATTTCCCGATCTCTCAAATCATCTGACGAATATAAGCAATCATATAGTCGATCTGCTCGTTCCGTTCAGATCCGGTTGGTATTACAACCGCGCTATGGGCGGCAGCTTCTCAATCAAAAGCGTTCTGCCGGCTCTGTTCCCGGACGATCCGTCGCTTGATTATCATAATCTTAACGGTATCCATAACGGCGGTGAGGCGATGAACGCGTTTCCGGCTATGGAGAAAATGTTGCCGGAAGAAAGAGAGATCACCCGCAGAAATCTTTTGAAATACTGCGAGCTTGACACGTACGCAATGGTCAAGGTTTGGGAAGAATTGAAACGTGTTTCGGAATAATCATAAACGATATAAAAAAAGAGGACCGTGAAATTCACGATCCTCGTTTGTGTTATTCGGTTGTCAGTCGTTGAAAAGGTCTCCGACACAGTTTTTGCAGCGGTAGTGATCGTCGTATTCGACGGCGTAATCGGTTATGCCGAAAGCCTCTTTGATCTTGTCAATGACTTCCGGTTTGTTTATGCAGCGGTCTATGTAGATTATAGCACGGTTATTGGTCTTGTCCCATATTACGCGCCCTCTCGGATAGTTGATATAATCGCCGAACTTGAACCGGCTGTCCCACAGCCTGTCATGCCCGTACGGATTATCAACCTTCCCCGCCTGCGCCCTGCCTTTCTCCACCGGCAAAGCTTTGTATATCAGGGTTTTATATACGTAGAAAAAGGGGCCGATAGCTAACATAATATTATTCAAGTTCCTTGACCATTTCTTTAAACGAGTTTATTGCTTTTTTTAAAGAATCAATAGCTTTCTTATAATCAACAGGATTTGAATCATATACTCCTAACGTTACTGTTTTTCCAGATCCATAGCGTGAAGGCTTGTTAAACTTATATTTCTTAGCAATATCTATCCATTTTCCGTTTTCTTCAAAACCCAATAAAACAGATCTTATGTTACCATTGATTTTTTGACTGTTCTTCCAAGCGCTTGCTTTATAGCATATATTTATCTGACCATTTACAAATTCTATTTGCAAATATAATTCATATTCGTTTTCATAAACCCTTCTATATGTCTCATTTGAAATCCACATACCATAAAAGCCGCCGGATTGATTTGCCACATACCCATAATTAAATTTGAAAGATGAATCTAATAGATTCTGATGTTTCTTTATGTAATCGTAAAATCCATTAATTTGTTGCCACTTCCATTCTATAACCGGTAATTCTTTAAATAAAGATATTTCGTAATCAAGTTCCTTTATGAATTCATAATAGTCCAAAAAAATTTGATTATTTGTTTTAGATGAATATTTTTCTAATGTGTTCAAGATCAGATATCTTTCAAATAACAAATAACCATTTTCAATTATATTGGAAATATCACTCTGAAAACCTATTTTCCAAAAAACACACTTTTTTATTTTTTTAGGGAAATCCTCTTCAAGAATTGCTTTGTATCTTGCCAATTGATCATCGTGTTCATTCGTGTATGTTTTATCTTCAATCAGTATAAGATAACGATCATTTACTGTAATCAAAACATCAATTGACTTATATTGACGCTGGATATTAGTTACCCATAGCTCGTTGCAACATTCATTTCCAACAAATTGTCGAATTAAATCCTTGGCACATTGGCACAATCCTTCATCTTTTTTTGCGTCTTTCATTGCATATGACATCAACCAGCAAATAAAAGCGTCTTGTGACAATTCCTTTGTTGCATAAAAGAATATATTATTTTTCATTTCAACTCTCTCCATGTTATTTTCAAAAAAATTATTTTTCAATTGTTATATGTCTGATATATAGATTTTTTATCCCGGAATAAGACTTGATTTTCCCGTCTTTTTCACAATATTCAAGTTCTTTCATACCAAGAAAGTTGCTTAAATCATTCTCGTTTCTTATTGTTTTTCTTTCACTGAAATGACCTTTGACTTTAAATGTAATAATAACAAGCATTGCATTTTCAAGAGATCTTTTCTCAGCTTCAATGATAATTCCGGTAATTGCTGAAAATAACTGATATCTTAAACCACTGTCCGTTTTTTGAAGATAACCGCGTCCGAGAATCAGATTACACATCGCATTAAGTCTTTTTTTTCGGTTAGCTTTGGAATTTTCACTTTCTCCAGATTTTAACCAATCCTCAAGAGTTTTATCGAAGGTTTCGTCGGCCTTCGCTTCAATGCCAATAAACGCCTTGTCATTATACATAACCATATCGTGATTTCTCCCATTACCAGGACCATATATTGTTTTATCAAAATAAGTTACGTATTCTGGTGTCCAAACAAAGCTTTTGCCTTCGTAAAGGTCTTTTGGAATAACGGCTTCAATCTCTTTTGGTAATATTCCGTTCGCACCAATAATGTATTTTGCAAGTTCTTTTGCACTTCTTCCGTCTTCCCACTGCTTGTCTCCTCCAAACGGAGGAGCAAATTGTTTCCATTTTTCAACTGAATCAATTATCAGGTGATCAAGTTTCATATGCTTTTCCTTCAAATACTGTATTTTTCCACCGCCTTTTGCAGGCGGGTTTTTATGGATTCTACGAGTGACTGAGGTGATGTTACGGTGACGCTGCCGGCGTACTGGAGCGCCCAGTGTTCCATGGCGGATGGGCTGACTTTGACGATGACTTTTACCTGTTTTTCTCCGTGTTTGTCGATTCGTATATCCTTACCGAACCAATCGATTATCTGATCGACAAGGTCTTCGTCGGTTACAAATTCCACCCATACGGGTTTGTCCGAGAACATATACGGCAGCGCTGTTGAAAGCTCTTTGTAATTGATGCCGTCTTTATAACCCTCTATTTCGGTTATCGGCGTTATCGGCTTTTCTGTTATCGTCATATTCTTCATGCGGTCAAGGCGGTAATACGTGACGTCTTTCCACCAGTCGTTCTGCGCCATAAGATAATAACGCTGATTGTGAAGTATAAGTTGATACGGGCTTGCGTGGTGAGCTCTGCTTTTGTGCAGCTTTTTATCCGTTCCGTATTTGTGATATTCAAATCTTATTTGTTTTCCTTGCTCTATCGCTTCATCTATTATTTCAATATTGTAGAATAATTCTTTGTTATCGGTTTTATCCCAGTCGCCGACGGCGTAGATATATTTTATATGAGATTTAAAATACTTGCTTGTCAGTCCGCAGAGCTTATTTATCAGGTCTTTAGAATAGCCCTCCGGCACGTATTTGCTTGACAAAACGCCGTCGATAAGCATACGAAGCTCCGCGTCCGTGAAATCACGTTCAGCGAGCCAGCTTCCTGCGCGTGTCGACTCAATCTCGACGCCGGCGTCTTTGAGCAGTTGTATATTTCTGCCTATGGCTTTTCTTTCAAGCGGGATGCCGTATTCCACGTTCAGGATTTTTATCATATCCTCCTGCTTCAACGGATGTTTTTCATCGCTGTATCTCTGCAGGATCTGTAAAATGCGTAATAACGCAGATTTTTTGTGTTCCAAACTATCCATATTTTTCCTCCGATTATATAATATCACCTTTATTGTACCATATAAGGTACATAATGTCAAGGCTTGTCATAAAAATATAATACCACTTCGTTTGTTTATTTGTATCGTCAGAAAAACCCTTTTAACGGAAAATATAAATACAAAAACACCGCGGGAAGCAAAATTACTTTCCTGCAGTGTCGTAATAAGCAAAATATCCCGTGCAGTTCCCCAATTTGTGTGTTTGGTTGAGAGCGTTGGGGGTTCCCGCCGGGGGCGGATGAAGCAAGGCGAGGAAAGCGCAGCGGTCGAAAAAAACAAGTACAGCCGCGGCAGCGGCACGCAGATTTTTTCGGGCACCGCAAGCGGGCGTGAGGGGTGGCCCGGAGTTCCCCGCCGCGAAAAACGGTGGGGGTTCACGGGTGGCCCGGGGTTTCCCGCCGCGAAAAACGGTGGGGGGTTCACGGGTGGGCGACCCCCAAATTCCGTCGCGGAGCGACACCATAAAAAAAGCAGGCTGATTTTCATCAACCTGCTTTCTTCAGTTTACACGCTTATTTGAAGTTCTTTACCGTGTCCTCTATGCCCTCGAGTTTTTCTTTGTAGGACGCGAGTTTTTTGCGCTCGCCGTCGATCACGGCGGCGGGAGCCTTGGAGACGAAGCCCTCGTTTGAAAGCTTCTTTTCTATACGCTCTATTTCTCCCTTTACCTTTTCCGCTTCCTTTTCAAGGCGTTTCTTTTCCGCTTCAAGGTCGACGAGCTCACCGAGCGGGATATATATCCTTGCGGCGGGGGTGATTATGCTCACCGCGCCTTCGTCGTTATATTCGGAGCAGACCGTTACGTCCGACGCGGAGGCGAGCTTTTTGAAGAACACCTTTGCGCTCTCGCTGAAAGCCTCTCTGTTCTCCGTAACGATATGCACGTGAGCTTTCTTTGACGGAGCGACATTCATTTCCGCGCGTCTGTTCCTAATCGCGCGTATCGCTTCCGTGACCGCCGCCATATGCGCCTCATCCTCGGGGAAGCAGAGCTTTTCGTCAAATTCGGGGTATGCGGATATCATTATGCTCTCCGTGTCGTGCGGCAGCGCCTGATACAGCTGTTCCGTTACGAACGGCATATAAGGATGGAGCAGCTTCAGAGCGCCGGTGAGAACGTAAAGTATCACGCGCTGAGCGTTTTCGCTGTCTTCCTTATTCTCGGATAAAAGTCTCGGCTTTATCAGCTCTATATACCAGTCGCAGAATATATCCCATACGAAATCGTACAGCTTGGAGAGCGCCACGCCTATCTCGAACTTGTCGATGTTCGCGTTCACCTCGGACGTCACGCGGTTGTAGACGGAAAGTATCCATTTGTCCTCAACGCGGAGCTTTTCCGCGTCGGGCAGCGTAGTGTCGTTTGTGGTCAGATTCATAAGAACGAAGCGCGCAGCGTTCCATATCTTGTTGGTGAAATTCCTCGCCGCCTCTATCTTCTCGTCGGAGAAGCGCATATCGTTTCCGGGCGAGTTGCCCGTTGCCAGGGCGAAGCGGAGCGCGTCCGCGCCGTATTTGTCTATTATCTCTATCGGGTCTATGCCGTTGCCGAGCGATTTTGACATCTTGCGTCCCTGCGCGTCGCGCACGAGACCGTGTATGAACACCGTTGAGAACGGCTCTTTGCCCGTCTGTTCAAGCGACGAGAAGATCATACGCGACACCCAGAACGAGATTATGTCGTATCCCGTTACGAGCACGTCCGTCGGGAAGAAGCGTTTGAGATCGTCCGTTTCCTTTGGCCAGCCGAGTGTTGAGAACGGCCAGAGCGCCGAGGAAAACCACGTGTCGAGCACGTCCTCGTCCTGACGCACCTTTCCGCCGCAGTGCGGGCAAATGGCGATATCCGTCCTTGAAACGGTCATTTTGCCGCAGTTATCGCAGTAGAACGCGGGGATCCTGTGACCCCACCAGAGCTGACGGCTTATGCACCAGTCGTGCAGATTTTCCATCCAGTTGATATATATTTTGGTAAATCTCTCGGGCACGAATTTTATTCTGCCCTCCTTTACCGCGTCTATCGCGGGCTTTATCATCGGTCCCATTTTCACGAACCACTGATCGGATGCGAGCGGTTCCACGGTCGTGCCGCAGCGGTAGCATTTGCCGACGTTGTGAACGTGATCCTCGGTCTTTACGAGATAACCGCCTTTTTCAAGGTCCTTCAGTATCGCGGCTCTCGCCTCGTATCTGTCCATTCCCTCGTATATACCGCCTTCGGCGTTTATTTTTGCGCCGTCGTCCATAACGCGTATCACGGCGAGGTCGTGACGCTGACCGACGAGGAAGTCGTTCGGGTCGTGCGCGGGCGTTATCTTCACGCAGCCGGTACCGAATTCACGGTCCACGTAATCGTCGGCGACGACCGGTATCTCGCGTCCCACAAGCGGCAAAATCAGCGTTTTGCCCACTAAATGCGTGTACCTGTCGTCCTCCGGATTGACCGCGACCGCGGTGTCGCCGAGCATCGTTTCGGGTCTTGTTGTAGCGACGGTAACGTATTCGTCGCTGCCCTTTACGGGGTATCTGATATGCCAGAAATGGCCGTTTTCCTCGGCGTATTCGACTTCTGCGTCGGACAGCGCCGTGGTGCATTTCGGACACCAGTTTATAATGCGGTAGCCTCTGTAGATCAGACCTTTTTCATACAGGTTGTTGAACACCTCGCGCACGGCGGACGAAAGTCCGTCGTCCATGGTGAAGCGCAGTCTGTCCCAGTCGCAGGAGGAGCCGAGCGTCTCGAGCTGCTCGATTATGCGTGAGCCGTACTTGTTTTTCCACGCCCAGACGCGCTCGAGGAACTTTTCGCGTCCCAGATCGTATCTCGTTTTGCCCTCGTTTACCCTGAGATTCTCTTCGACCTTTATCTGAGTGGCGATGCCGGCGTGGTCCGTGCCCGGTACCCACAGAGCGGCGTAACCTTTCATTCTCTTGTAGCGGATAAGGATATCCTGCAGGGTCTCGTCAAGCGCGTGACCCATGTGAAGCTGTCCCGTTACGTTGGGAGGCGGGATGACTATTGTGAAAGTCTCCTTTTTTCTGTCGTCCGCGGGCTTGAAATAACCCTTGTCGCGCCACATACGGTACAGACTTTTTTCAACCGACTGCGGGTTGAAATTCTTTTCAAGTTCTTTCATGATCTTTGTCCTTTCAAATAAAAATGATCCCGTCCTGAATTCAGGACGGGGTTGACCGTGGTACCACCTGATTTTACGCGGGATAACCCGCGCCTCGTATCTCTTAACGTGAGTGACCGTCGGCGCTTAATCGTTTCCTTTCTGCGCCGCTGCTCCGGAATGACGGTCCGTCCTCCGCATAACGCGCTCACAGCCACGGCGCGTCTCTCTGAATGCGGGTCCCGACGGTTTTATTTCCATCTTTGCATTTGCCGCATTATAACACATTTTTTTGCGTTTGTCAAGATTTTTGACGGTAAAATCCAAACGAAATTAAAAATCCATATTTTGACGGTGAAATATTCATAATAAAGGCGGTTTGACGCTTGTTTTTTTTAAAAAGATATAGTATAATATAGCGTACGTAATATTTTTTTAAAATGGAGTGCAAAATGAAACTGCAAAAACCGATTTTTGAAGGCGCCGCGACAGCCATAATCACGCCCTTCCGTGACGATGAAGTCGATTTTGACGCGCTCGGAGCTCTGATAGAGCATCAGATAGCGTCGGGAATAAACGGTATAGTCGTATGCGGAACGACGGGTGAATCGTCGACCCTGACGGATGAGGAACACAGAGAAACGATAAAATTCACGGTCGACCGCGTCGCGGGACGCGTTCCCGTGATCGCGGGCACGGGCTCGAACGATTACGCGTACGCCATCGATCTTTCGCAGTACGCCTGCGAGGTCGGCGCGGACGCGCTGCTTCACGTCACGCCGTATTATAATAAAGCGTCTCAGGCGGGGCTCGTGAAATATTTTTCCAAAATAGCGGATAACGTGACAAAGCCTGTAATATTATATAACGTGCCGTCGCGCACCGGCTGCGCGATCGGTATAGACGCGTATAAGGAGCTTGCAGAGCATCCGAGGATCGTCGCGACAAAAGAGGCGTGCAGCGATATCTCGTTCATAGTAAAGCTCTGCCGCGACGTGGGCGATAAAATGGATATATATTCGGGCAACGACGACCAGATAGTCCCGCTCATGTCCGTCGGCGCAAAGGGCGTCATATCGGTTTTGTCAAACGTTGCGCCCGCCGTCACCGCGGAGATGACGCGCGCGTGCCTTGAAGGCGATTTCAAACGCGGAGGAGAGCTCCAGCTCGAGTATCTCGATCTCATAAACGCGCTGTTCATGACGGTCAACCCGATACCAGTAAAGGTCGCCATGTCGATGCTCGGATTCTGCACGGACGAGCTCCGTCTGCCGCTCTGCACGATGTCGGATGCGGAAAACGAAAAAATGAGAAAGACGCTTGAAGCGTACGGAGGTCGGATCAGATGATACGCATACTGCTTGTGGGAGCGAACGGAAGAATGGGACGCGCCGTCTCGGAGGCGTGCGGAGCGGAGCATAAGATAGTCGCCCGCGTCGATTCGGTCATATCCGACGGCGTATATAACGATATCTCTTTCGTGCTTGAAAAATGCGACGTCATAGTTGACTTTTCTTCTCATCTTTATACAAAAAACGTGCTCTCGTACGCGACGGCGAACAATATCCCCGTAGTCATTGCGACGACCGGACACAGCGAACGCGAGCTTGCGATAATAAAAAGGGCGTCTGAAAAGGTGCCCGTGTTCAAGGCGGGCAATATGTCGATAGCCGTAAACGTCCTCTGCCGGCTCGCCGCCGAGGCGGCGGCGCTCCTTCCGGATTTTGACGTGGAGATAGTTGAAACGCACCACAGAAACAAGCTTGACGCGCCGTCCGGCACCGCGCTTATGATAGCCTCCACTATAGAGGAGAAAACCGGTCCGCTAAAGCACGTATCCGACAGAACGGAAAGGTCCGAAAAGCGCCCCGATAACGAAATAGGCATACACAGCGTCAGAGGCGGAACGGATACAGGCGAGCACGAGGTGATCTTCTTCGGAAACGGCGAAAGGATGAGCATAAAGCACGTGGCGGAGGGCAGAGAACTGTTCGCGCGCGGAGCGCTCCGCGCCTGCTCTTATATCGTGACCAAGCCCGCGGGCTACTACGATATGAGAACGCTTCTGCTCGACTGCGGCAAGGAGAGCAAATGATCGAATTTGTAAAAATGCACGGCTGCGGCAACGATTATATATACGTTGACTGCCTTGACGGGAATATACCGTCAGACCCGAACGGGCTTGCAAGAAAAATATCCGACAGACATAAAGGCGTGGGAGGCGACGGCCTCGTACTTATCTGCCCGTCTGAGCGCGCGGACGCGTTCATGCGGATGTTCAACGCCGACGGAAGTGAGGGAAGGATGTGCGGCAACGCCATACGCTGCGTCGGAAAATATATGTACGACAACGTATGCAAAAAGGAAAATATAGAAATAGATACCCTGTCGGGCGTGAAATACCTTAAAATGCGCGCGGAGGACGGCGTCGCCGTCGGGGCGCGCGTTGACATGGGTCCCGCCGTGTTCGATTGCGCGGAGATACCCGCGAATTATGACGGAGAATGTATCGGCAAAAAGATAAATATCGCGGGCGGCGAATATACGGTAAGTCTTGTTTCAATGGGCAGTCCGCATTGCGTGGTGCTCTGCGACGATCCCGACGCGCTCGAGCTTGACAAGACAGGCCCGAAATTCGAGCACGACCCGATCTTCCCTGACGGCGTGAATACCGAGTTTATAAAGGTGATTGGCAAGGACAAAATACGTATGCGCACGTGGGAGCGCGGCTCGGGCGAGACGCTCGCGTGCGGCACGGGCTCCTGCGCGGCGGTCTCCGCCTGCGTGAAGCTCGGGCTGCTTAAAGCCGGCGAGCCTAACACGGTGAGCCTGCTCGGCGGCGAACTGATAATAGAATACACCGATAAGACCGTATTCATGACGGGCGAAGCGGTGACTGTATCTAAAGGCGTATATTTCGGAGACGGAGAATGAAGCTGAACAAATACTACGATGATTTAAAAGACAGTTATCTGTTCCATACGGTCGCGGTGAAGACCGCGGAGTATGTAAAGAAAAATCCGGACAAAAGGATAATAAAGCTCGGCATAGGCGACGTTACGCGCCCTCTTCCCGCCGCGTGCGTCGAAGCGATGAAAAATGCGTGCGATGAACAGCTGACCGCCGGGGGCTTCCGGGGCTACGGTCCGTACGAGGGATTTGACTTTTTGCGCGAGGCGATAGCCGCGTATTACGCGCGGCGCAAAACAAGGGTCGGCGAGCACGAGATATACGTATCCGACGGCGCTAAAAGCGATATCGGCAATATTCTCGACCTGTTTGACCGCGACAATACGGTGCTCGTGCCCGATCCCGTTTATCCCGTTTACGTTGACACAAACGTCATGTGCGGCAGAAAGGTCATATACGCGGAGGCGGATGAGAAAAACGGCTTTCTTCCGATGCCGGACGAAAGCATTTCCGCTGATCTCATTTATATCTGCTCTCCGAACAACCCGACCGGCGCGGCTTATACGAGGAAAGCGCTCGGAGAATGGGTGAAATATGCAAAAGAGCATAACGCGCTCATACTTTACGACGCGGCGTACGAGGCTTTTGTCACCGACGGAGATCTCGCCCGCTCGATATACGAAATTGACGGCGCAAGGGAATGCGCGATAGAGTTCTGCAGTTTTTCCAAAAACGCGGGCTTCACTGGCGAAAGATGCGGTTACTGCGTTTTGCCCGACGAGCTTACCGTGAACGGGAAAAAGCTTGCCGATATGTGGTTGAGACGTCAGTCCACGCGCTATAACGGCACGCCCTATATCATACAGCGCGGCGCGGAGGCGGCTCTGACCGACGAAGGACAGGCGCAGATAAAGGAAAATCTCGACTACTATAAGAAAAACGCCGATATGATAGGCGACTGCCTTGACGACCTCGGCATTTACTACACGGGCGGCGTGAATTCGCCGTATATCTGGCTCAAATGCCCCGATAATATGGGATCGTGGGAATTCTTCGATTTGCTTTTGAACGAATGTCAGGTCGTGGGCACTCCGGGCGAGGGCTTCGGTGAATGCGGCAAAGGATATTTCCGTCTTACGTCGTTCAACACGCACGAGAACACCGCGGAGGCCGCGGAGCGTATAAGAGCGAGATTCGGCAAATGAGCGAAATAAACGTTATCGGCGCCGGACTTGCAGGATGTGAAGCAGCTTACCAGGCATCAAAGCTCGGCGTTAAGGTAAGACTTTATGAAATGAAGCCGCAGAAGTACACGCCGGCTCACAAATCTCCGAAATTCGCGGAGCTCGTCTGCTCCAATTCCCTGCGCTCCGCACAGATAACGAACGCCGTGGGGCTTCTGAAGGAAGAGCTTCGTATGCTCGGCTCGCTCATAATGGAGTCGGCGGATAACGGCAGAGTGGAGGCCGGCGGCGCGCTCGCCGTGGACAGAGAGCTTTTCTCGTCGTATATAACCGATAAGATAAGAAACGACCCGAATATAGAAATAATCGAGGGCGAGGTCACGGAAATACCGGAAGGTATAACCGTCATAGCCACGGGACCGCTGACCTCGGATGCGCTGTCCGCGAAGATCGCGGAAATAACGGGCGACAGACAGCTTCATTTCTTTGACGCGGCGGCACCCATAATATCGGCGGACAGTATAGATACAAACGTCTGCTTTTATCAGTCGAGATACGACAAGGGCGAGGCGGCGTATATAAACTGCCCGATGGATAAGGAACAGTATCTTGCGTTTTATAACGCGCTGATAAACGCGGAGCGTGCGGAGCTTCACGGCTTTGACAAGGACCCGAGGGTCTTTGAGGGCTGTATGCCGGTTGAAGTCATGGCGCGGCGCGGAGAGGATACGCTCCGTTACGGTCCGATGAAGCCCGTGGGCTTGACCGACCCGAGAACGGGCGGGGAGCCTTACGCCGCGGTGCAGCTCAGAGCGGAGAACAGAGAAAAGACGATGTTCAACATCGTCGGCTTTCAGACTAATCTGACGTTTTCCGAACAGCGCCGCGTGTTCGGACTTATACCCGGACTGCAAAACGCTGAATTTCTGCGTTACGGCGTTATGCACAGAAACACGTATCTCAACTCCCCGGGACTTCTTTCGGCTGATTACGGTATGATAAACCGTCCCGGACTTTACTTTGCGGGACAGATGACGGGCGTTGAGGGGTACGTGGAATCTACGGGCTCGGGCTTCATCGCGGGCATAAACGCCGCGAGACGCGCGCTCGGACAGCCGCCGTTCATTTTCCCCGATACGACGGAGCTCGGCGCGATGGCGAAATACGTGTCGGCGGCGGAGACAAAGGATTTTCAGCCGATGAACGCCAATTTCGGTATAATCGCACCGATCACGGAAAAGGTCAGAGGCGGAAAACGCAAAAGGTACGAATATTTAGCCGAAAGAGCGATAAAAGAGGCAGAGCGAATTGCAGGGGAGGGTTTTCTCGCCCGAACTACGAATTAAGCATTGAATAAGGCATCGCTACGGGAACCCCCGCGCGACCATGTCATGCGGGGAACCCCTGCTTCGCGACGAATTTGGGGGTCGCCCACCCCTTATAACCCCCAAACCCCCTGTTCCCCTCCATTAAAAATGGGGAGCGGCGAGGTTGGTCAAGAAAGACGGAGACGATTATGTGGAATGAGATTAAAAATGAAAGTGATATTGAATTGTTTTTAAACCACGTCAGATACTTTCACGACAGCTGTATTAAAGAGATTTCATATATCAGCGGAGCGTATGTAGATGAAGATTTAAGTATGTATCCCGTAAACAGCAAAAGAACGCTCAATATCATTATACAGCGTCAGTCTGACACGGACAGCGTTATAGAAGTGCAATTCAGCGGTCTGAAATACTTAAAACTGTATCCTGCAGATGTTGATTATACCTGTGAGATTTTAGGCTGTTCAATGTTGATAAAAGACGGATTTATATATTGGTGTGATGAAGAGGATCTGACAAAAACAGATGAATTCGATAAATATCAAGGTACGGCTGTATGCGCTTCAAACGTTAAATGGCGTGTGCTTAATGATTGCTTGGGAAATTCGGTCATTTATAAAAATAACGTGTTATAAATTGGTGCTTAACAGTGACAAACGAAAAATTTTGTGAAACGATAGGTTATAAATTCAAAAACGAGGAGCTTCTCGTTGAGGCTCTTACGCACTCGTCCTACGCGAACGAACACGGGCGCGACGGGGCAAAGCTTAAATATAACGAAAGGCTTGAATTCTTCGGCGACGCGATACTTGAATTTTTATCAAGCGAATACCTGTTTGAGGAATATAAAAGCCTGCCCGAAGGCACGCTCACCAAAATGCGCGCCGCGGCGGTATGCGAGGAATCTCTCGCGTCGCTCGGACGTCAGATCGGGCTCGGTGAGGCGCTTTATCTCGGCAAGGGCGAGGAGCAGAACGGCGGACGCGAAAACCCGTCGATCGTCGCCGACGCTTTCGAGGCGGTCTTAGCCGCCGTTTATCTTGACGGAGGACGCGCCGCGGCGGAAAAATTCCTTTACCCGCTTTTGATACCGCAGATACAGAAAAACGCCGGTCACACAAAAGATTACAAATCCCTGCTTCAGCAGTTCATACAAAAAGAGCCCGGCGAATTCGTGGAATACGAGCTTACCGGCGAGGAGGGTCCCGGCCACAACAAGACGTTTTATATGTGCGTGAAATATCAGAACAACGTCGTGGGACGCGGAAGCGGCAAAAGCAAACGCGCGGCGGAGCAGGAGGCGGCGAGAGACGCTCTGATACTTTTCGGCGAGATAACCGATGAAACATAAAAACATACCGGTCTTCATACCGCATCTCGGCTGTCCGAACGACTGTGTTTTCTGCAATCAGAGAAAAATCACGGAGCACCTTGAGTTCAGGGAAGAAGAAGTTAAGAATACGATAGACGAAGCGACAGCGACGCTTTTGGACGGAGACGACGCGGAGATAGCGTTTTTCGGCGGATCGTTTACCGGTATCGACCGCAACCTTATGATAAGGCTTTTATCGCTCGGCAAGTCGTATATGGACAAAGGCGCGGTATCGTCCCTGCGCTGTTCCACAAGACCCGATTACATAAACGAAGAAATTCTCGATATACTTCAAAAATACGGCGTGAAAACGATAGAGCTCGGCATACAGTCGACGGACGACAAGGTTTTGCAGGCGTGCAGGCGCGGACACACCGCGGCTCAGTCTTACGACGCCATGAAAATGATAAAGGAACACGGATTTGACTTTATAGGTCAGATGATGACGGGACTGCCCGAAGCTTCGGCGCAGTCCGAGATAAAGACCGCGGAGGATATATGCAGATACGCGGACGGCGCAAGGATATATCCGATAGTCGTGTTCCGTGACACGGAGCTTGCGTTCATGGCGGAGAGCGGCGCGTATACGCCGTATACCTCGGACGAGCTCATAAGGCGCACGGCGGAGGTCAAAAAGGTCTTCATAAAGCACGGCGTCCCGACCATCCGCGTGGGCCTGCAGGCAAACGAGGGACTTACGGGCGGTGACGAGATCGCGTGCGGCGGCTACGACGAGGCGACAGGCGAAAAATGCGACGCCTTGATATACTATGATATCATATCGGAGCTTATCAAAAAAACGGAGGGAAAAAGCGTCGTGATAGCGGTGCCGAAAGGGCATATATCGCGCGCGGCGGGACATAAAAAAGAAAATAAAGCGCGTTTACGCGCGGAATTCGGCATAAAAGACGTTAAATTTATTGAAAAGGATATTCCGCAGTATTCTGCGGAGCTTTGTGAGTAATAATGTACTTAAAACAGATCGAATTACAGGGCTTCAAATCATTCCCGGAAAAAACCACGCTTTCGTTCAAGGAAGGGATAACCGTGATCATCGGACCGAACGGAAGCGGAAAATCAAATATAGCGGACGCAATGCGCTGGGTCTTAGGCGAGGTGTCGTCAAGGAACATACGCGGCACGAAAATGGAGGATATAGTTTTCGGCGGCGCAGAGACGAGAAAACCGTCAAGCTTTGCGCAGGTATCTCTCACGCTCGACAATTCGGGAGAGGGAGACAAGCTGCCGATAGAATACGACGAGGTCACAGTTACTCGCCGTTATTTCCGCGGCGGCGACAGCGATTACCTCATAAACGGCAAACAATGCAGGCTTAAGGATATACACGCCCTGTTTATGAACACGGGTATCGGCAGAGGCGGTTACTCCGTCATAGGACAGGGCAAAATAGCGGAGATAATCTCGCTCAAAAGCGAGGAGCGCCGTATAGTATTTGAAGAGGCGGCGGGTATCGCCAAATATAAATTCAGCAAAAACGAGGCGCTGAAAAAACTAACCTCCACTCAGGAAAACCTGACAAGGCTGAACGATATAAACAGCGTTCTGGCGTCGCGCGTCGGTCCGCTTGAAAAGGAATCGGAAAAAGCGCGCAGGTATATGGAGATATACGAGGAAAAACGTATGCTCGACATAGCCCTGTGGCTGTACGACATGGCGGAGCTGACAAAGCGCATAGCGTCGCTGCGCGGCACCTACGAGATATATGCGAACGACCTTGAAATGACGGAGAGCGAGGCGAACAGACTTGCCGATCAGACGACGGCGCTGTTCGACAGTCTGCAGGAGCTCAAGCACGAGACGGAGAAATGCAACACCGAGCTTTCACGTACGCAGAACGACAGGACGGAGGCTTCGAACAAAGCCGCGTTCGCCACCGCCGAGGCGGGACATTTAAAGGAGAAGATAGACGAGCTCGGCTCAAGGCTGAAAGCCCTGCGCGAGAGTATGTTCGACGCGGAGAAGCTGAGAAACGAGAGAGAAGCGGCGTACCGCATATCCGTTGACAAGGACGCGGAGCTCAAAGCGAAGGAAGACGCGGCGCAGACGGCGTATAACGAGATATGCGTTAAGATCGACAAGTGCGCGGAGCTTATATCCGACACGGCGGAGCAAGCGCGTATCCTTGGCGACGAGGCGGTCGATCTGCGCATAAGCCTGACCGTCACCGACACGAGCGACGCGACGGACAGCGAAAAGACCGCGGAGCTTGACGCGTCGATCTCCCAGCAGAACGAGACTATAAAACGTCTTGAAGCGGAGCTTTCCGCCGCGGAAAAGTCGGAGAAGGCATATGCCGACAAGCGCGCGGAGACCGCTCGAAAACTCAGTGAAATAAAAGAAAAACAGGCAAAGAACGCCGAGGAGGAACAAAAATACAGACGCGCCAAGGACGACGCGGACGTCGCGTATCAGGTCGCTGAAAAGAAATCGGAGACGCTGAAACGCATGGAGGAGCTGTTCGAGGGCTACTCGCACGCGACGCGCTTCGTCATGGACGAATACAAGCGCGGCAATCTGCGCGGTATATACGCGCCCGTATCGCAGATAATCTCCGTTCCGGAAAAATACACCACGGCGATAGAATGTACGCTCGGCTCGGCTTTGCAGAACATAGTGGTCGAGGACGAGGCGGCGGCAAAGGCGGCGATGTACGCCCTGAAAAACGCGGGGGCGGGACGCGCGACGTTTCTGCCGGTAGCCACGGTCAGACCGTCGTATCTTTCGCAGGATATAAACAGGCTGAAAACGATGCGCGGCTTTGAGGGCGCTGCGTCCGATCTCGTATCGGTCGAGGCGAAGTTCGGTGACATCTGCAAAAGCCTGCTCGGACGGACCGCGGTATTCGACAACATAGACAACGCCGTAAAATGCGCAAGAGAATTCGGTTACAAAATAAGACTCGTCACGCTTGACGGTCAGCAGATAAACGCGGGCGGCTCCTTTACGGGCGGCTCGGGAATAAAGGACAGCGGCATCCTGTCGCGCGGCGCGGAAATAGAAGCGCTCGCCGCGGTGATGGAAAAGTGCAGAAAAACTTCGGATGACGCGGAAAAGAAGCTTGCCGAAGCGGCGGAGCGGAGCGAAAGACTGTCGCTTGAATATGACAACACCGCGGCTGAGGACGGCATACTTGCGGCGCTGCAGAACGAGGCGTCGTCCGCGGTCAAGGTAGCGCAGGCGAGGCTTGACGAGGCGTACGGCAGAGCCGACGAGATAGAAGCGGAGAAATCCGGCATCACGGAAAAATCGGAAGCCCGCAGAAAAAAGCGTGAGGAAGACACAAAACTGCTTGCCGAAACGAACGCGAAAATCAAAGAGCTGAACGAAAAAAGCGAGGCGCTCGACGGCGAGATGAACAGACTCAACGCCGACCAGAGAACGGCGCGCACCGCGCTCGAGGAGGCGAGGGTGAGATCAGCCGAGAACGCGCGCGGCACGTCCGCGTATCTGTCGTCGTTTGAAGAGAGCGAAAGCACCTGCGCCGTGCTTAAACAGAGCATAGAGAGCGCCGAGGCTCAGCTTGAAAGCCACAAAAAGAAACTCCGTGAGAACGCGGAAAAATCGGGACAGACGCAGACGGATCTTTCCGGATATGAAAAGAGGATAGCGGAGCTTGAGGCGAGGATAAAGGAGCTTTCCGAGAGCGCCGCGCAGACAGAGGGCAAATACACCGCGAGCAGAAACGCCGAGCGTGAGAAGAACGAACAGAAGCAGCAGCTTATCGAAAAGAAGATACAGTCCGAATCAAGGCTTGAAAACGCGGAAAACGAGCGCGAAAAGCTCAAGGGCGTGCTTGAGGAAAACTACGAGCTGTCTTACACCGAGGCAAAGGAAAAAGCCGTCGAATACGGCTGTCCCGAGGTGACTGAGAGCACTCGTCCGGAGTTATACAGACGTCAGACGGAGCTGAAAGGAAAGATACGCTCGCTCGGTCACGTAAACGTATCGGCGATAGAAGAATACCAGGAGGTCAAAAAGCAGCACGACGAGCTGACGGCGCAGATAACGGACCTTACGAATTCCGAAACGGATCTCTTGCAGATAATAGAAAAGCTTGACAGCGAGATGAAAACGGGCTTCGTCACGGCGTTTGAAAACATAAACGTCCATTTCGGCCAGGTTTTCCGCCGTCTGTTCGGCGGCGGCACAGCAGAGCTCGTTCTGCGCGAGCCGGACAACGTGCTTGAATCCGGCATAGACATAAACGTCGCGCCTCCCGGAAAGATAATAAAGAATCTGTCGCTTCTGTCGGGCGGCGAGCAGTCGTTCGTCGCGATAGCGATATACCTTGCGCTCCTTGAGGTCAACCCGACGCCGTTCATAATGCTCGACGAGATAGAGGCGGCGCTCGACGAGGTCAACGTTGACAGATTTGCGCAGTACGTAAAGGAAACGCAGGACAAAACGCAGTTCATACTTATCACACACAGACGCGGCACAATGGAGGTCGCGGAAAAGCTGTACGGCGTCACGATGCCCGTAAAAGGCATTTCAAAGGTACTGTCCGTCGACATAGACGAAATAGAAGAAAAATTAGGAAAGCTGGATTAAACGATGGGATTTTTTGAGAAACTGAAAGCGGGCCTGCAGAAGACCAAAAACGCGCTTTTCGGCCGCGTGCACGACCTTTTCATATCCATGCGCAAGGTCGATGAAGACCTGCTCGAGGAGCTTGAAGAAATACTGATAACCTCCGACGTAGGCGTTGAGACGACGGAGAAGATAATAGCTAAATTAAGACGTAAAATACAGGAAAACAGGATAACCGAAAGCGAGGACGCGTACAACGCATTAAAGGAAGTCATAGGCGAGATGATAGAGGACGGGAAACCGCTCGATCTTTCAACCAAGCCGTCCGTCATACTCGTTATAGGCGTGAACGGCGTCGGAAAAACGACGTCTATCGCCAAGATAGCGAATTATCTTAAAGGCCAGGGCAAAAAGGTCATTTTAGCCGCCGCGGACACGTTCCGCGCCGCCGCGATAGATCAGCTTGGCATATGGGCTGACCGTGTTGGCGTTGACATGATAAAGCACGAGGAGGGCTCAGACCCCGCGTCCGTGGTATTCGACGCGGCGGCGGCCGCAAAGGCGAGAGGCGCCGACGTGCTTATAATCGACACGGCGGGACGTCTGCACAACAAGAAAAATCTTATGGATGAGCTGTCGAAAATAAACCGCGTCGTCGGAAGAGAGCTGCCGGACGCCGCGCGTGAAACGCTTCTCGTACTCGACGCGACGACGGGACAGAACGCCGTGATACAGGCGAAGGAATTCAGCAACACCGCGGAAATAACGGGGCTTGTGCTCACAAAGCTCGACGGCACGGCAAAGGGCGGTATAGTCATATCCGTAAAAGATGAGCTCGGCATACCCGTAAAATTCATAGGAGTCGGAGAAAAAGCCGACGATATGCAGCCGTTTATAGCGGAAGAATTCATAAACGCGTTATTTGAATGATGAAATTTGTACTGGCGTCAAACAACAAAAAGAAAATATCGGAGCTTTGCGCCATCCTTTCAAGCCTTTTGCCCGACTGCGAGGTGCTATCGCTCGGCGATATAGGTTATACCGGCGATATCGAGGAGACGGGGGATACGTTTGAAGAAAACTCGAAGATCAAGGCGTCCGTTCCCGCTTCGCTCGGATATATCGGAATAGCGGACGATTCGGGACTGTGCGTAGACGCGTTAGGCGGCGCGCCGGGCGTTCATTCCGCAAGATACTCCGGCGGCGGAGACGCCGAAAATATCAAAAAACTTTTGTCGGAGCTTGAGGACGTGCCGGACGAAAAACGCGGCGCAAAATTCGTTTGCGTGATGACCGCGGTGTTCCCGGACGGGAAAACGGTATCCGCAAGGGGCGAGGCGCGCGGCGTGATACTGCGCGAAAAAAAGGGTGAGGACGGCTTCGGTTACGATCCCGTATTTTACAGTACGGATCTGAATAAAACTTTCGCGGAAGCGGAGCCCGATGAAAAAAACAAAGTATCGCACAGAGGGCGGGCGCTCGCCCTGTTCTGCGAAAAACTGAAAGGTGAAATATGTTAAATTCAAAACAGCGAGCGTTTTTAAAAAATCTCGGCGCTAAACTTCAGCCGATATTTCAGATAGGCAAAAACGAGATTTCGGATAATATGGTAAATCAGATCTCCGACGCTTTGACCGCGCATGAGCTTATAAAGATATCGGTGCTCGAAAACTCGCCTTATACAAGCAGGGAAGCGGCTGATATAATGGCGGAGAGGACGGGCGCTGACGTCGTGCTCGTCGTCGGCAACAGGTTTTTACTGTACCGCGAGACGCAGGACAAAAAACGCAGAGAGAAAAGGATAATACTGCCGTGAGGACAGGTATTTACGGCGGCACGTTCTCACCGCCGCACAACGGACATACGTCGTCGGCAAAGCGGTTTTTTCAGGCGGCGGAGCTTGACAGACTGCTTATAATGCCGAGCTTAATCTCACCGCACAAGCCAACGGCAAAGGACGACGATCCAAGCAAGCGTGTCGAAATGCTAAAGCTCGCATTCGCCGACGTGCCGCGGATAGAGATATCGGACTATGAGATAAAAAAAGGCGGCGTGAGCTACACGTATCTGACGCTCGAGCATTTTTATAATGAAAATGACACGCTCTGCTTCCTCTGCGGCTCCGATATGTTCTTGACGCTTGACAGCTGGCGCGAGCCGGAAAAGATATTCTCCCTGTGTGAGATATGGTGTATGTCACGTACGGGAAACGACGGCGCGGAGCTTGAAGCGAAAAAGCGTGAGTATGAAGCAAAATTCGGCGCGAAGTGCTATGTCTGCGAGGACGACGCGGTCAATATTTCATCGACCGAGATAAGGCGCGACCTGCGCCGCGGCAACGACGCGTCGGCGCATCTGTCGGGCAACGTATATGATTATATACTTGAAAACGACCTGTACGGCGCGAAAAACAGACGCATAAAAGAGTATATAAAAGCGCATTTATCAAATAAACGATACACGCACAGCACAGGCGTCGCAAAGACGGCGGAGGAGCTGGGAGAAGCGGTCGGACTGCCCGAGGCGGATATCGCAAAGCTCATTCGCGCGGGGCTATGCCACGATATATCAAAGGAGCTGACGATAGAAGAACAGCTTGAAATTCTCTCCGGATACGGTATAACGCCCGAGGAGGATTATTTAAAGGCGGAGCAGACGCTTCATCAGCTCTCCGGCGCGTATTATGCAAAAAAGCTGTTTGACATAGACGATCTGACGGCGGGAATGATACAATACCACTGCACCGGCTCGCCCGGCATGAGCTTGTGTGAAAAAATACTGTTCTTATCCGATTTTGTCGAGCCGAACCGGGAGTATGAGGCGTGTAAAAAGCTCAGGGCCGAGCTTTACGGCTCGCCGATAACGGAGGAGCACATAAACAAAACGTTTTACAACTGCTGTAAAAGGCAGCTGCAGCATATAGAAGAAAAAGGATACGCGACGCACAGACTTACGCGTCTGACAGTCGCGGAGGAGGAAAAAACAATGGCGGAAAACGAAAAAAAAGATTTATCAAATGCACAGTCTTCCGAAATAGCGGAGGAGATAAAGCGCATACTTGACGAGAAGCTCGCAAAGAACATCGAAATAATACCGGTCAGACAAAAAACAGTCGTAACGGATTTCTTTGTCGCGGCAAACGGCAGCTCGACCACGCACGTAAAGGCGCTTGCCGACGAGGTCGAGTACAAGCTCACCGAGGCGAATTTGAAGCCGCTTCACACGGACGGCAAGGCGGGCGGCGAATGGTACGTGCTCGACTACGGCGTGGTAATAGTCCATATTTTCACGGGCGCGGCGCGTGAATTCTATAAACTTGACAGACTCTGGCAGGACAAATCACCGACAGAAAACGAGGAACAGTAAAAATGAAATACGATTTTAAAGCAATAGAGCCGAAATGGCAGAAAAAATGGGAGGACGCGGGCGTTTTCCGCGCCGAGGACAAAACGGACAAGCCGAAATTCTACGCCCTGGTCGAGTTCCCGTACCCGTCGGGCGCGGGTATGCACGTCGGCCATATAAAGGCGTATTCCGGTCTTGACGTGGTTTCGCACAAGCGCAGGATGCAGGGATATAACGTCCTGTTTCCGATGGGGTTTGATTCCTTCGGTCTTCCGGCGGAGAACTACGCCATAAAGACGAACACGCATCCGCACGTTATAACGACGAAAAACGTCGACCATTTCAAGGATCAGATGAAGAAGATAGGTTTCTCCTTCGACTGGAGCCGCGAAATTTCAACCTCCTTGCCCGATTACTACAAGTGGACGCAGTGGATTTTCCTTAAAATGTTCGATCACGGGCTCGTTTTCCGCGCAAAAACGCTTGTAAACTACTGCCCGCACTGCAAGGTCGTTTTGTCAAACGAGGATTCGCAGGGCGGCAAGTGCGACGTCTGCCACAGCGACGTCATACAGCTGCCGAAGGACGTCTGGTACTTAAAGATAACCGCTTACGCCGACAAGCTGCTTGAGGGCTTGGACGAGGTCGATTACCCCGACAGCATTAAACAGCAGCAAATAACGTGGATCGGCAGGTCGACCGGCGCTTTCGTCGATTTTTCGCTCGACGGAACGGACGAGAAGCTTGAAATATATACCACAAGATGCGATACGCTCTTCGGCGTTACGTTCATGGTAATGGCGCCGGAGCATCCCACGCTCGATAAGTACAAAGACAAGATCAAAAACTGGGACGAGGTAGAGGCTTACCGCGCGGAATGCGCCAAAAAGACGGAATTCGAGCGCACGCAGCTCGTAAAGGACAAAACCGGCGTAAAGCTTGACGGGCTCTGCGCCGTGAACCCCGTGAACGGCAAAAAGATCCCGATATTCATAGCGGATTACGTTATGATGGGCTACGGCACGGGCGCGATAATGGCGGTGCCCGCGCACGACCAGCGCGACTATGAATTTGCAAAGAAATTCGGCGCTGACATAATCCAGGTCATCGAGGGCGGAGACATAGAAAAAGAAGCCTACACCGGCGACGGAAAGATGATAAACTCCGATTTCTTGAATCAGTACGACAACAAGAAGGACTCCATCGCCGCGATGCTTGAATACTTGGGAGAGAAGGGCATCGGCAAAAAGGGCGTTCAGTACAAAATGAAGGACTGGGCGTTCAACCGCCAGAGATACTGGGGCGAGCCGATACCGCTGATACACTGCCCGAAGTGCGGCACCGTCGGCGTACCGTACGAACAGCTTCCGCTCGTGCTCCCCGAGGTCGAGAATTTCGAGCCCGGCACGGACGGACAGTCGCCGCTTGCCCGTATCGACAGCTTCGTAAACTGCAAATGCCCGAAATGCGGCGGCGACGCGAAGCGCGAGACGGACACCATGCCGCAGTGGGCGGGCTCGTCGTGGTATTTCCTGCGTTTTATAGATCCGCATAACGACCGTGCTTTCGCCGATCCCGAAAAAATGAAATACTGGATGCCGGTAGACTGGTATAACGGCGGTATGGAGCACGTCACGCGCCACCTGCTTTATTCGCGCTTCTGGCACAGATTTTTATACGATATAGGCGAGGTCAACACAAAGGAGCCGTACGCAAAGCGCTCGTATCAGGGACTTATACTGGGACCTGACGGAAACAAAATGAGCAAGTCCGCGGGCAACGTCATAGACCCGCTCGACATAGTGGAAAAATACGGCGCGGACACGCTCCGCACGTACGTGCTGTTCATGGGCGACTATACCGCCGCGGCTCCGTGGAACGACGATTCCGTCAAGGGCTGCCGCAGATTCCTTGAAAGAGTGGCGGGGCTGACCGACATAATGACCGCAAAGACGGAGGACAGTAAGATAGAAAGCCTCGTTCACAAGACGATAAAGAAGGTCGGCGACGACATAGAGGCTATGAAGTATAATACAGCGATCGCCGCGCTCATGACGCTTATAAACGAGTACGGCAAGGCGGGAAGTATAACGAAATTCGACGTTGAGACGTTTGTCAAACTGCTTTCGCCGTTCGCGCCGCATCTCTGCGAGGAAATGTGGGAGAGCCTCGGCAACAAAAAAATGCTCGCCGTCACCCCGTGGCCCGAGTACGACGAGGCGAAAACCGTTGACAGCACGGTCGAAATAGGCGTGCAATTCAACGGTAAATCGCGCGGAACGGTAGTGATCCCCGCGGACGCGGACAAGGACGCCGCCGTCGCCGCAGTAGTTGAATCCGGCAAATTCGCCGCCCAGCTCGACGGTAAGACGATAGTCAAAGAGATCTACGTCCCCGGCAGAATAATAAATTTGATTGTAAAATAATCAAAAATATTCAAAATAACACTTGACAAAATACAAATAAGGTTGTATAATAGCAGAGCAAATCAGCTCTATTGCGAAGGGGGTGAAAGAAAAAATGGCAGAAGTCAGAGTAAAAGAGAATGAATCGCTTGACAGCGCGCTCAAGAAATTCAAGAGAGCCTGCGCAAGATCCGGCATAATGACAGAGCTTCGCAAAAGAGAGTGCTATGAAAAGCCCAGCGTAAGACGCAAA